>Ga0190367_1000246_pt1 | contig 41527 bp, 40 predicted proteins | sample 4872181011_MG_FD_171838 | JGI IMG/M metagenome (GOLD analysis project Ga0190367, IMG submission 171838) | Hydrothermal vent microbial mat bacterial communities from Southern Trench, Guaymas Basin, Mexico - 4872-18-10-11_MG | ecosystem: Environmental > Aquatic > Marine > Hydrothermal vents >... | reverse complement strand
ACCTCTTAGTGTTCTCGTGGTGCTCAGTGAGGCCATGGCTGCTCCCATGGGGGCTACGAGGGCCCATGAAACTCCCTGCACAGCTCTAACAGCTGCGAGTTCAAGGTAGCTCCTCACCGCTGGTATGGCTAGGCAGCTTAAGCTAGTCGCTGCAGTGCCTAAAATTGTGAAGGTAGCATACGCTCCCTTTCTATCTGAAAGCCTGCCATAGATAGGTAAGCTGGCGGTGAAGGCGATATAGTAGGCTGTGGTTAGCAGACTTACCAGCCCCAGATTAGCGGTGAATTTAAGGGCGTAGAGAGGGATGAAGACTATGGTCATGTATGTAGACATAGCTGTAAGAAAAAACGTCGCGAAGAAAGCGTAAGTCTCCCTACGCCCCCTGCCTAGGGCCTCGAAGTGGATGAAGTGGGCTACCGCCCCCCTCAAAACAAATCCTCCATAAAAAGAGGGTGGGGTTTACTCGAACTTGACTTCCTTGCTCCAAACCTTCTCTATGAAGTCTGGTATGCCTGAAGACTCCTTGGGCCCCACGTAGACCTTCCAGCCAGGTAGGAGCTCCTCTAGCTCACCGCTTATCCTAGCGGCCTTACCGGGTATGATCACGGTCTTATGCTTAACCTTGCTCTCTACGCCGGAGGACTTTAAGGCCTCAGCTACCTTCTCGGCTGTAAACCTCCTACCGGCTACTGAGGACTCTACGCTTATACCCTCGGTGTCCACGCATATCAAGTAGCCCCTACCGCTCTTCTCCACGTCTCCTCTAACCAGGAAGTAGGTAAGTGCTGAGTTGCCCGTGACGAATATCGGTGTCTTCTCGTCCACAGGTCCCACTTCGTATAGCCCTGGCTTGACTGATAAGGGCACCCTCGGGTCAGTGTAGACGTTCTGCCTCCACACTAACACTGGTAGGAGCATCCATATGTCGGTGCTGTGCATGACGAGGAGGTCAGCAAACCTAGTCATTAGGAGGTTGGCTACGTAACACTCCTTCATCTTGGTGGTTACCTCGTCCTTCTCAGGGGACATCCACACCGCCGCGGGTACTCCCATCAACGGGTAGCCTACGTCCTTGTCCTCCTTCTCTATGGCCGCCCTCCTAAGCATCGTGAACATGTTTACAGTCTCCGCCAGCGTATCGGCCTCGACGAAGGTGCCAGGGTCGAGGACGAAGTCGTCGAGCCCCTCCTTCCTCATGGTGGCTACGAGGGACTTAAGGAGCGAGAGGTCGCCGGGTGCCGAGACGGCTAGCGGGCACTGATACTTAGTGGCTAGCTTCATCATCTCGTACCAGTTGTCCTTGGTAGCCGCATAGATGAGCGGCTTCTTAGTGCTCGCTATTATTAGGGCCTCCTCCATCACGTTAGGGTCGTAGGAGCACAGCATTAATGGAAGCTGGGTCGCCTCGACCACTTTAGCGACCCTCTTAGCGAACTTCTCAGGGCTACCTGATACGCAGCGTATAGCTATGCCGTCCAGTCTGAGCTTTACTCCTATACGCTCTATCTCGAAGCCCTCGACGTACTTCACCTTCTTTAAGGCCTCCTCCTCGGGCATCTCATCGTCAACGTCGAAGAACAGTGCCGTGGGCCTATACCAGGTTAGCTCATGCCTATAGACGCACACCTTGCCGCCCACGGTTACGGCTCGATCGCCGACGCCTATGGTTACCTCCTTAACCGGCGGCCTTAACACCTCTAGAAGCTTCTGAAGCTTCGCCTTATACTCAGGCTTGAAGAGTGGCTTACAGTCTTCAACCCTCTTCTCCCTTTCAATTAGCTTGGCGGCGAAGGCCATACAGTTTACTTCGCCACACTCTCCGCAGTTGGTGCCAGGTAGGTGGCGGTACACGTCGAGGGGCCTAAGCAGTTTAGGCATGGAGCGTGCACCCCCCTATAGCTTAGCTGATATCCACTTCTCGTAGGCCACCTCTCTGAGCTCCTTCTCGATCTTAGGCTTCGCTAGCACCTCGGCTATGCTCTTCAGCGTCATGGCTGCAAGCGGGTGGAGCATCATAAAGAGGTCGGCTCCAGCCAGCATGTTAACTAAGCCCGTGGTTATCTCCCATAGAGGGCCTCTATACTCCCTCGGACCCCACTCATCCATGGGCATCCAGGCTTCCCTAGCAGCCCATGCATTGGTGGCTGCACAGGATATCGGGACCTGCATGGACTCTTCTCCCATTAAGCCCGCCAGCCTCATACGTTCCATGACGCTGAACGTGTACTCGATGCCATAGCCTAGCCCGCCAGTGGATGGGTCCGTTATGATATGGTCCTTAGGCATGCCCGCATCCATAAGTTTTCTGTTAAGCTCTTTAACCTGGTTTATGTCTAAGAAGGCTAGGGCTATTACGTTATGTCCGTGCTTGCTTATTACTTGGGCTGCCTTCGCCACGTCCATGTCAATGGTCACCGACGCCATTACCAGCCGCTCACCGCTAGTAGCCTCAGCCACCTTCTCGAACACCACCAAGTCTTTCTCAGGGTTACCTGAGCCCCCCACTATTACGGGTATGTCTATCTGGTCTAGTACCTTCCTAACGAACTTGGCAGCCTCCTCAGCTGGCTTGTTCTCAATGGCGGGGTCCGTGCTGATTAGGTGGAGCGTCACTAAGTCCGCCTTAAACTCCTCTAGGCACTTATTTACCCACGCTACATGATCCTTCAGCACGTCCCTGTAGTAGTCCTTTATGGTCTTAGGTAAAGGGGGTAGCGTATCGAAGACGTCGAGCGCTACGATGGGCCTATTGGGCATCACCTTCTCAAACCTATAGAAGGGTGGACAGGACTCGCCTCCAACCTTAATGACCTTCTTCCTGGTACCTCCCTCAGCGCTCGTAGCCCCTATTTGTACCTCAGCTATACTCCCAGCATAGGTAAACACGGGCGGCTCAAAGGTTGCCTTAACTAGCTCAGGCACTGCTGGGGCAGGTGGAGCTGCCGGTGGAGCTACAGCTGGAGGGACAGCGGGTATCCCTAGGGCCTGTCTTAGAAGCTTAACAGCCTCCTCTAAGTAGGCGTGTGCCTGTTGAACAGCTGGCGGTACAGCCTGTATTAACTGGGGAGCTATGTTTATGACGAATTCCTCAGCGAGTATCTCTACGTCCCTGAGCTCAAGCACCTTGGCTTGGTCGAGGAGGTCGATGAAGGACTTAACTTCCTTAGGTACCTTCTTCTCAGCCACTACCACCACCTTGTTTAGGCATAGGGATCTCCAGTACGAGAATCTCAGCCTCTACGTCCACGTTCTCGAGCTCTATCTCCTTGGCTTTATCTAAAAGGAGGAGGAGGCTTTCGAGGTTAAGCTCTTCTGACATCGCCTCTCACTGCTTCTTAATGATTATCTTATCGATGCGTATCTTAGCTCCTCTTAGCTCTATCTTCAGACCTCCCACCGCCGGTATGGTTATGGCGCCTGGCGTTACAGTAGGAGTCGGCACGGTGGGAGTCACGGTTGGAGCGGCTGACGTAGGCGCGGCTGCAGCCTCAGCTGGCGCAGCTGCCTCAACTGCTGGCGCGGCTGCTTCAGCCTCCATCTCCTTGATCCTAACCGCCAGCGGATGGCCTCTCTCGATTAGGAACTTCTTGAGGGACTCTATGTCCCTAGCCTCGTTCTCGGTGGCTATCTTGTCCTTAAGCTCCTCGGGTATAGCGTCCTCGATCCTCTTCCTCAGCGTGGAGGCTATCCATACGATGCGGCACCATCCACCGTCAGCCTGTAGGAACTTGGGGGATCTGAAGTACTCCATGCCTATGCCCAGGAAGCCCTCGGTTTGGATGCCGCCGCCGGTCTGAGCGGCCATGGTTGAGAAGGGCAGCCCGTTGACCGTGGGCTCCTTGAAGCCTCTGTCAACGACCCCGAAGCCGTCGACCTCAGGTATGTAGAAGGCGATGCACTCGAAGCAGCCGCAGGAGGTATGCGGGTAGCCGAAGGCGCTGTAGAGGAAGAAGCGCTTGTTGGCGCCCAGTGAGCGCTCCTCTACGACCTTGTTTACGCCCTCATACTCGCCCTTAATGGGGTCTAGACATTTGCCCTTAGGTATGGGGAAGTTCGGGCCCTTAGGATCTACGCTGGCAGCTGCCCTAGCGTCAAACCAGTTCATAGCTCCGCATAGTGACACCCTGTTGGGCGGTATTACGCAGACGTGTTGAGGGGCGAAGCTCTGGCAGAGCACACAGCCGTAGAAGGTGTCAACCTCCTCGTCCCTCAACCCTCTAACCCTGGCATCTCTGGCCTTATAGATCTCGAGGGCCTGGTCGTAGACCTCCTTGACCTTAGCGGGGTCGGTGTAGAAGGTGACCTGCATCTTCTCTATGAATGGCATGGCGCTCTTAAACAGCCTTATGAGCGCGAGCCCCCACCATTTAAGGCTATCGAAGCCCTTCTTGACGGCTTTCTTGCTTAGCCTGATCCATATGTCATAGCGCTGGTTTAAGTGCATGAGTCCCTCCACGTAGTTGGTGAAGTCGTGGATACGCCTCTCGATCACAGCCTCTAAGTCCCTCTCCACCTTAGCCCCCGCCACGTGAATCACTATGGCTAGCGGGTAACTTCCTCCCTCCTTTAGGTCCTTTAGGTCAGGCCCCACAATCTCTACTTTACCGTCCTCAACCTCCTCTATAGACTTAGCTAGCACTAGCTCACACTTATAGTCAATCTTGGGTCCTCCGAACTCGATGTACATATCTTCCTTTCTGATTCTCTCTCCCTCGTATACGGGCCCTACATCCACGGGGAAACCTTCAAAAGCTGACAAGCCCTCCAACCCCCAACCTTGATTTGACCGTTTCTTGCTGAGAAAAACACGTGCTATTTAACCTTATCTACTCTAAAGATTAAGAACATAGAACCAGGTGATGAATGCAATAGTGGAAAAAAGGTTAGAAGTGTTAACTAAGGGCTTGGATTAATTCGTCTAGGAGCTTCTGCCACTCGTCGTCTTTAACGTTGGGGAAGCTCCATGAAGCGTTGGGGTGGTACCATTTACATAGAGTCATCGTCCTTAAGTGGGGGGCGAAGTGCTTTAGAGTCGCTAGCCCCTGCGAGGCAAACTCATAGCGTATACCTAGGAAAAGCACAAGGTCATGGGGCGGCTTCTTCTCAGGGTTGGCTGTGAAGTTGGGATCCTGGAGCCTGTTAACTATATCCACTAGAGTCATGGGTACGGCTGGGAAGTTACGCTCCAGGAAGGCCTTGTAGGTGTGCGCGGTGGCTATTAGGGTGCAGTTGCCTCGCTTAGCTATCTCCATGGCGTAGTCGAGTAGGAGCTTACCTCCAAGCTGTACTTCGAGCACGAGGCTACCTACAATGAGCAGGGGGTTCTTGGCTCTCTTGATCATGGTGGCGTATACCTTTGGCGGGTTGTCGGGGCACATGGCCATGGTGGGGCCTGGCACGTTGCCCCACTGCCACGGCGAGGCCCTAGGAGTTAAGAGGGACACTCTACTTCACCCCCTAGCCCTTATCAACCTCTCTAGTAGCGTTGGGTCTATGGCTGGGGTCTCAGCTGGCTTCCAGCCCTTGGACTGTAGGAACTCCATGACCTCGTCCTTGTAGGTTATCGGTATATCAGCCTCGGTCCTAACCAGCAGCGGTAGGTCGTCGGGTAGCTTGCCGTAGAAGCGCTTGTAAAGGTCTATGTAATGTGTTAGCTTGATCATCCTGCCCTTCGTGGTGTCGTTGGGCCTTATGCATAGCTTGGCGGTCCACACCATGCACTCTTCCTTGGTCTCGCACACCATGATTAGGTGCTCGGGGGCTGGGCCGATGTACACCTTCTTGCCGGTCCTAGCGTCGTAGACCTTGAAGCTCTCCTCATCCTCGACCCTTCCTAGGTAAAGCCTCCTATACTTAGAGCCGTGAGGCCCAACTATGACGGGTATGCCTAACCTATTGCAGCCGGTGGCGATGGAAGCGGCCTTCTGTGACATGGCGCCCCAGGCTACGCCGCATGCGCCCACCCTGTGTAGGACGTAGTCGGCTATCTCCTCGTAGTTAGCCCTCAGCTTCCTCCTAGCGAAGATATTGGCTATCTTTATGGCCGCGCCGGTGATGTGAGCGTTGGCTACGCAGCTACCTATGTTTAATAGGCCTCCCCTATCGAAGACACCTGGGAAGACTTCGTAAGGCGATCTACCCTCCTCGTCCCTATACTCGGCTATGCTCATAGCTGAGCAGCCCGTAGCCACCACGATGTAGCCTCTCTTAGCGAACTCGTAGGCCATCTCCCCTACGTCCCTGCCAGCACCTGGATAGTTGGCGCAGCCCACGTAGGCCACAACTCCAGGTATTTCGCCCAGCACTATGGGCGAGCCTACTTCGCGTATTTCGGTGTCTAAGACCGGCCCCCTGCCGACCCTCACCTTGAACTTCTCAGTCATGACCTGTTTTCGGGCGGCGGCCTCTATCAGGCTTAGGATAGGTATGCCCTGTGGACAAGCAGACTCACAGCGTAGACAGCCCACGCACGCATCGTGTAGCGCTGCCAGCTTGCTGATATCTCCCTTCTTAGCTGCGTTTACTGCGTCGCTCACGGGCAGGTTGTTGACGCATGCACGCGAGCAGGTGCCACAATAAGTACACTTAGCTGCCATCTTGGCTATCTCCTCCTCGCTGGGTATGATCTTGTACTTCTTCCTTAAGGGGGCCACCCTGACAGCTACCTTGGCCGCCACCGCCGCGGCTTTCTCAAGGTCTAAGACGAGGGCCCCTTTAAGCTGCCCTGAGACCAGGGCTTCCACTATTTTATCCTCGGGCTCGTTGGTCATGTCGGGGAGGCCGTAGCAGGCCTTCTCCGACACGGCTATGACTGGGGTCTTGACGCTGGCGGCTATGTCCACTATGTTGGTCCTAATGCACTGTTCATCAACCATGGCCACGTCGGCCACGCCGGTCCTAAGGAACTTGACCTGGTACGAGATGGGGCCTATGATCTTAGCTCTGTTGGTGTACCTGGTGATATCGTGGGCTGTGCAGCATATCCCTACGACCTCTATGGTGTCGCCGGGCTCGCCTACACCCACCTTGCGCATGTAGTCGACGAGCTCTATGGCTGAACACACGTTGTGGCCTATTAGGAGGATCACGGGCTTAGTGGTGTCGGCTACGATACCTAACCCTATGTCGGTTAACGGGGTGTCGCGGTCGCCCTTGGGGAAGCCGAAGGCGACTATCTGCTCTATGTCGGCTACCTCCATGGCTACGTGGTCTATCATGCTGACGTGGAGCGCCTTGGACTCGTAGTCTAGGAAGCTCCCCTCCTGGCCCGTGTGCGTCGCGGCTAAGCAGTGCACAATCTGCTCCTCGCAGTAGTTTAAGACGTGCTCCAAGTCGCCCAAAGTCTTAGGCTTAATCCCAGTTACGAGCCTAATGTGGGGCGCCTCCACCTCGATCTCAGTGCCCATGTCTATGGGGTAGTCCGGCCCGTACTTCTCTAGGAGGTAGTGCAGCATGTGGCGGGCGTGGGCCGTGTGGGTGGCGGCTCCGATACAGCAGGCTACCAGTATTATCCTGGCGGTCTGAGTCTTTATGTCCAGCCCGCAGGCCCCACGCTTACCCTTAGTGAGGTCGCATTTACCGAAGGTACAGAGGCAGCATAGGTCGCAGAAGGGGGCGTAAAAGGGCTTGTACCTGTTTAGGAGCTTGTGGTCCCACTGCCTCAAGGTGGTTATGCTGGGCATCGGAGTGGGGCCCATGGGCTCCCATTCTTCTTCTAAGGCTAGCCTGCCAACGGCGACCTCGAGGTCCTTGGCGTGTAGCGAAGGAGTCTTAAGCTCCTTTACGGTTACCTTCGCCGGCCCCTTCTCCATATTAACATCACCGGCGTTAGCAGGTTCAACCACCCTCTATATATGCTTCACGACTCCTCTTGGCCTAGGTGGAGGCGGTATAGAGCGTCCTCAGACAGGGGAGTTAAGGTTAGGTTGAAGATGACTGTATGAGCTTCTCAATCAGCTTCTCTATGGAGGCCACAGCTTTTGACCCCTCCCCCAAGAGGAGAGGGGTGATCCCCTTCCTCTCAGCCTCCAACACGGCCTCGTCAAAGGGCACCATGCCTAGTAGGGGTATGCCGGCCTCGGTGCAGAACCTTTCTATGGTCTCCTCGTCGCTCCTCGAGGAGACCTTGTTCCCCACGAGCTCCACGCTCGGTATCCCCAGCGACCTAGCCAACTCGTAGATCTTCACAGCCGTGCTTAATGAGCGGTAATTGGGCTCAGACACGATTAACATGCGGTCCACATGCTTAGCGGTACCTCTTCCAAGGTGCTCTACGCCGGCCTCCATGTCCATGACCACGGCCTCCCCTCTATCAACCACGAGGTGCCTCATCAACGCCCTAATCAGCGCGTTAGCTGGACAGGTGCAGCCCTCCTCAGCCCCCTTTACCGTCCCCATCACTAGGAGGTTTACGCCCAGCGGTGTTTTGACGGCGTAGCCCTCGACTATATCGTCGACCCTGAAGTGGATCCTATAGACCCCTGGGTAGCCGGTGTAGGTTTTCCGGCGTATTAGCTCTCGGTCCTCTGAAATCGGCTTAAGCCGAGCCGCTTGGGTTGGAGTCAAGCCTAACATCAACGCGAGGTTAGGTGAAGGGTCTGCGTCTATAGCTAACACCTTATACCCCTTCTTTGCCAAGTAGGCGGCTATGCCGCCGGCTATTAGGGTCTTACCTACGCCACCCTTGCCTGAAACAGCTATCTTCAAGCTGGCCGCCCTCTTAGCTCAGGTCCACGTAGCCTGCCCTCCAGAAAAAATTATAAGCTCGACCTGAGCTCCTTGTCGCCGGTGTCAGGCTCCATGTCCGCCGCCGAGACATACTTCCGGATAATGGCTAACGACGTTCAGAGGTTAATAATCGAGAACCTGAAGGAGGGGGAGAAGACCACCAGTCAGCTCACCGAAGCCATAAACAAGTACTCCCCCACCGGCATACCCCCCTTGACGGTGTACCTTCATGCCTGGCTCTTAGAGAGGAAGGGCTTCCTTGAGAGCAAGGGTGAAGGCATAGAGAGGACGTATAAATTAACCGATAAGTGGAGGCAACTTGAAGCTGAGGCTCAAAAGAAGAGCTAGAGACTACCCATTAAGCCTTTATTTAACCCCCAAACGTATTCTTCGTGCCCCTCTCAGCTAGAGAACTAGCCTCTATCATAGACTATGCTGTGTTGAAGCCTGAAGCCACGTTGAACGAGTTAAAGGAAGCTTGTAGGCTGGCTAAAAAGCATGGTTTCGCCGCCCTCTGCGTAAACACCTACTATGTAGGCTACATCGCCAAGCTACTTGAGGGCAGCGAGGTTAAGGTATGCGCGGCTGTCGGTTTTCCTCTAGGCTCCTCCTTAACCGAGGTTAAGATCAAGGAGGCCGAGGAGGCGGTTAAGCGGGGGGCTCAGGAGGTGGACTTTGTAGCTAACATAGGCCTAATAAAGTCTGGAGAGTTAGAGGAGGCTCTCAAGGATGTGGAACAGGTCGTGGAGGCAGCTAAGCGGCGAGGAGCCGAGGCCGTAAAGGTCATAGTGGAAGTTGGGCTATTAAACAGCGAGGAGAGGAGGATAGCATGTAGGATCGTTGAGGAGTCAGGGGCTGACTTCATTAAAACGTGCACGGGCTTCTCAGCCTGCCGAGCAACCCCCGAGGACGTGAGGGAGATTAAGAGGCTAGCCCCCAAGCTGAAAATCAAGGCCTCCGGCGGGATCAGGTCGCTTAGCCAGGTGGAGGAGCTGCTTAGAGCTGGGGCTTCAAGGATAGGTACAAGCCACGCCCCAGAAATAATGGTTCAGGCCGAGCAGCTAAAGTGAAAACCTTTTACCCCCCGTAGCAGACATGAGAGGAGGAAGCGGGGGCCGGTCGTCTAGCCCGGTCTAGGACAACCGCCTTACGCGCGGTAGGTCGTGGGTTCAAATCCCACCCGGCCCATTAACCCCTATAGCTAATAAGGGCCCTACCCTAAACCTCCACGATGCCTCCAATTAAGCTGCTCATTAAGTTAAGAGGGTCAAAGGGGCACTACGAGGCTACGGCTTTAATGGACTCTCGCCTAAGCACCACGATCCTAGACCGCTCGCTAGCTGACCAGGTAGGGGTAAGCTTTACGGGTGTCAAGGTTAACTTAACCCCGTTCTATGGCGAGGTTGAGGCTGAACAGGCAGTTATCGAGGAGCTTACCGTCAGCGATACCCCCTTGGAGTCTGAGCTTGTAGCTGTAGCCTCCATCCCGGAGAGGGCTAAGGAGCTCCTACGCAGGCTCCATGTAGACCCGAGGCTCATCGTGGGGCTGTCAACCATAGAGCGTGCCGGCTTTGTGCCCGACCCCTCCTTCGGGGCGCTTAGAAAGGCTGATGTCGTGTTTAGCGTGTGGGGACCTTAGGCTCAGCGTAGACTTTAATTAACCTAGCGGGACGCTGCTCTACACGGCGGGGCTTATGATGAGCTGTTCCACGGCCGGAGCCCACGATGACGAGTAGAGGGTCACCTGAAGGCCCCGCAAAAACAGCGTAACTCGCTTCTATAGGGAGGAAACTTAGATAAGCCTAAAATCCTTTTAGGGACGGTGACTATGTTAGAGCTTAAACACGACCTCTCAAAGTGCCTGATCTGCGACACCTACGACTGCTTAACGAGGTGTCAGTATCTAAAGCTGGACGTGGAGAGCGCTAGAGCTGAGATCGAGCGCCTAGCTAAGGGCTCCTGGTCGAGGGTCCTCGAGGACTGCGTCACATGCTACGCGTGCGAGGAGTACTGTAAGAAAGGCAACCACCCCTTCTACTTCATAGTCGAAGAGCAGGAGCGCCGAGGGATCTTAACGGCGCCTAAACCCATAGTGAGGCAGTGGATTCAACTAGCTGAGCCGCTCGGCGAGAAGCCTAGGAAGGCGCGTAAGCCCCTGCTCTCTATGTGCTTCTTCCCAGGCCTCGAGCATGTCTTGGAGAGCAGGCTCTTCGAGGGAGTCGACGTGATCATGGGGAGGCATGTATTCTGCAACTTGGTCTACCTACACTTCGCTAAGCCCTCGTTGATTAAGGAGAGGCTGCCTAAGGTGGTCGAGGCCATAGCTCAGCACGGCGTGGACGAAGTGGTATTTTACCACGACGAGTGCTACTCTACGTTTACGCACTACGCTAAGGCCATAGGGCTGGAGGTGCCCTTTAAACCCATACACCTCTTCGAGTTTCTATATCGTAGGCTGAGGGAGCTGGAAGTTAAACCCCTAGGGCTGAAGGTAGCCTACCAGAGACCCTGTTCCTCGAGATTAACTCCTGAAAAGGAGCACTGGGTGGACGACATCTTCAACCTCATAGGCGTCGAACGCGTTGAGAGGGAGTACGATAGAGAAAATGCCTTGTGCTGTGGCAGTATCTTTAAGCTCCAAGGCAGGTATGACCTGGCCGTAGACGTACAGCGTAGGAACATCGAGGACATGGTTAAGCATGGAGCTGAGGTCTGCGTGTTTAACTGTCCTAACTGTTACTGGACGCTGAGCGAGCTCGTAGCTAAGAGGGGGATTAAGCCCCTCCTCATGAGCCAGCTATGCCAGCTAGCTATAGGCGAGCGCCCTAAGGGGTGGACGGGTTGAAGGACCGCATCTACAAAGCTCTAGTTGAAATAGTGGGCGAGGAGTACGTGTCCGCTAACCCTGAGGAGCTCTACATCTACTCCTACGATCCAGGCGTAGCGGGTCCACGGCGTCCTGACTACGTGGTCTTGCCTAAGACCACCGAGGAGGTTCAGCGTATTGTTAAGCTGGCCTACGAGGAGGGCATACCCGTGGTGCCCATGGGGGCGGGCTTAACCCTCACTGGCCTCACCGTCCCCTTGAAGGGCGGCATAGTCGTCGACCTGCGCAGGATGGATCAGATCTTAGAGGTCAACGAGAGGGCACGGTACGCTATCATAGAGGCTGGGGTTACACATGGGCAGTTGAAAGCCTACTTGGAGCGTCATCACCCACGGTTAAAACACTCGCTTCCCGACGCTCCTCCCTCAGCTACCGTAGCAGGCAACGCGTTAATACACGGTCAAGGTAGGCTCTCTCAGCAGTACGGTTTCACCTCGGACATGATCAACGGCCTGGAGGTCGTGCTCCCCAACGGCGAGGTCTGTAGGCTAGGCTCGTGTGCCGTGTCGCCTTACTGGTTCTCAAGGGCCCCCCTACCCGACTTAGTAGGTTTGTTCGTGGGGTGGCTTGGGACCACGGGCATAGTCACGAAGCTCTCCATCAAGCTCTATCCTCGCAAGAAGTTTAGGGACGTGGAGGTCTTCGTGACTGAGGATCCTGAGCTCGTCCCCGAGGTTGTCTACAGGGTGACGTACACGGAGATGGTAGAGGACGTGGATATATGGGCCCAGCCCTATCCGCCTATCTACGCGGGCCTACAGCACACCTCCATTTACCTAACTGGCGACAGCGACGAGGAGTTGGAGTTTAAGCGGCGTATGGTGTGGGACGCACTCAAGGACATTATCGACCGCCGTGAGGGAGGCTTTATGATGCTGACCCCCGACATGAAGGCGACCCTGCTCGCTACGCCTCAGCCTAGCGTGGCCAGGATAGCCGACGTTAAGAAGGGCGGCGGCTTTAGCTACGTGGGCGCCATCATACCGGTCGACAGGTTCCCAGAGGCCTACAGGAGGGGTATTAAGATCTCCGAGAGACATGGTATAGGGACCTACTCGTTCATGGCTAGGGTTGTCGGCAGGGGACACGCCTTGATGTTCGCCTGGTCCTACCCCTTCAACCGCGCCGACCCTGATAGCGTTGAGAGGGCTAGGAGGGCGCTGGATGAGACCGACGAGCTGGCCTTAGAACTTGGAGGGATTCCTTGGAAGCCGGGGGTCTATGGGCAGAGGCTCATCATGGAGAGAATGGACTCCACGGCGCTTAGGCTGTTGAGGGAGGTCAAGCGCCTCCTCGACCCCAAGGGGATAATGAACCCCGGCAACTGGGAGGTCAGCTGAATGCAGCCCTTAGCCGATATACATAGGTGCTTTAGGTGCGGTTACTGCAAGTTCACTGCCTCCTCACCTAGCATTAACTGCCCGCCCTACTTGAAGTACCGCTTTGAATCCTACTCGTCGGGCGGTAGGCTGTGGCTGATAAGAGCTTGGCTAAGCGGCGAGCTTTCATGGAGCCAGCGCCTCGCAGAGATACTGTACTCGTGCTCGCTTTGCCGCAACTGCGTGGAGCAGTGCCCGTTCAAGTTTAGGGAAGAGCTCATGGATATGGTGGTGGCGGCGAGGAGGGAAGCCATTGAGAGGGGGCTAGCGCCGTCTAAGGTTAAGGAGTTCCTTGAGAACCTATACAAGTACGGTAACCCGTGGGGACTGGCGAGAGAGAAGCGTGGAGCTTGGGCTGAGGGAGTTAAGCGCTACGAGCACGGCGACGAGTACCTACTACACGTGGGATGCGTAGCCTCCTACGAGGAGTGTGCTCAACGCATGGCTAAAAGCCTAGCCAAGCTACTGGAGGCGGCGAAGCTACCCTTCGGCGTGTTAGGTGAACTCGAAATATGCGACGGCAACGAGGCCTACATGATGGGTGAGGAGGGTCTCTTTGAACTACTAGCTGAGAATAACATTAAGATGTTTAGGGAGCTGGGGGTTGAGAAGGTCGTAGCCCTCTCACCACATGCCTATAACGCCTTCAAGAACCTATACCCTAAGCTCAGTGGCTCGATAAACGTAATCCACTACACTCAGCTCCTGGACCAACTGATAGCTGAGGGCTCCTTAAAGCCTGGGAGGCTTGAGGTCAAGGTCACCTACCATGATCCCTGCTTCCTTGGAAGACACAACGGGATCTACGAGGAGCCTAGGAGGGTCCTCGAAAGCATCCCCGGGCTAAAGCTCGTCGAGATGGAGCGCTGCAGGGAGGACGCCTTATGCTGTGGTGGCGGTGGAGGCAACTTCTACATAGACCTGCTTGGAGGGGGGCCTAACAGTCCAGCTAGGGTCAGGGTTAGGGAGGCCTTAGCCACGGGCGCCGAGGTTATAGCGGTGGCCTGCCCTGTATGCCTGATAATGCTTGAAGACGCCTTAAAGGCCGAGGAGCTCGAGGGAAGGCTCGAGGTTAAAGACGTGTCGGAGATACTTCTAGAGTCCCTCAAGGCCGGGGCCACCTGATCATGGCGTAATAGATATTATTGGGCTCTCCCAGCAGCTTTAAGGGTGTAGGCTTGCCCTACACCTGCGAGATTTGTGGACGCGAGTTTGACACAGAGAGGGGCCTTGCTATCCACAAGGCGAGGGCTCACGGTAAATCTAAGGCCGGCACAGCCAAAGCCTTAACTGAGTACTTGAAGTAGTATTAAAGCGTAGCTAGCTCAAAGAAGGTCTCCTCAAGGTCCTTACTTTTTACCTCCTCGGCGCTAGGGTACAGCTTAAGCCTATACCCCGTATATGGGTCTCCCTCGATGATTCCCTCTCTCTTCAGTTCGTCCTTCAATTCATCGTATTCATAGGGCTGGATAGGCCTACCAAACCGCTGCTTAAAGTAGTGGTTGAGGCTGTCCACTAGGTCGTCGTCGAAGGCCCTTTTACCCAGCCTACCTAGGTATGAGACTATTAAGGCCTTCAACCTGGCCTTCTCGGCCTTAAACGCTACATAGCTAGCTACCCTCCAAAGTGCTCTGGCTGCCTTAACCCCCTCATCTGTTAGCTCCACCTCAGGTCCTTGAAGCACCTTGTCGACCACCTTCTTCTCTCTAAGCCTAGCTAAGTACTTGTAGACCCTTCTACGGCTAATGAACCTGTCCTTCATCAGCTCTCTCAGCGCCACGACCCCTCCCCTCCTCTTGATGTCTTCTAGAAGCCGCTTCTCGGTGGGAGTTAAGCGCGCCTCCCCTCCCTCCAGCGCCACGTAAAATGACCCTCTACCCGTGGCCTTAATGAGCCCCTTTAGACGCCCTATGGACCTATAGATCACGGCCTGAGGCTTAATGAAGTCTATCGAGCTTATCGACTTGGGCCCATCAAGCAGGCTGATGAGCAAGGCCTCCTCGTAACACTTGCTCCTTGAGGGGAGCTTTCTGAAGAGCCAGGCCTCCCTTAACGCCTCCTCGGCGATCCTTCTCCCCATGGGCGTCAGCTCAGCTCTACTTCCCAACTTAACGATGCCCACGTCGACCAGCGGTTGTAGGTAGGCGGACCTAACGGTCTCCAAGCTATGCTTTAGCCCTTTAAGCCACAGCTGCCTCTGAAGGTCCTTCAGGCCTAAGGGTCTCTTCAACAGCGCGCTAAGTATGGTCATCCTTCTGCTATTCTTAAGCGAGTTAAACAGTCTACAAAGTTCCCCCCAAAGCTCGGGGTCCGCTACGAGCTCAACCGTCATCCTACCTCACGGTTTGCTTTTTAAACCTTAATATATCTTTTTTGTTTTCAAATCAAACAGGTGCAAGTGAGAAGTTTTTAAATCCTCGAGGGCGAGGTATGCTTGGCTTAAGGTGGTGTGATGGATAGACTCGATAGGGAGTTGATATCGCTGCTTCAACAGGACGGTAGGATGAGCTTCGAGGAGCTAGGCCGTAGGTTAAACCTGACTGGGATGGGGGCTAAGAAGAGGCTGAAGAAGCTGCTGGACGAAGGAATGTTGAGGGTGACCGCCGTTGTGGACGCTGAGCGCATAGGGGTTAAGCTGTTCTTAATCATGGCCGACGTGGGCAGCAGCTCGAAGAGAGCGGAGATCCTAAACCTGTTAGAGGAGTGTCCCCGTATCGTTCAGGCTTTCTCTCTCCTAGGTGCCTACAACCTGTGTTTCCTGCTAGCAGTCGAAGACGACTGGACCCTCGAGAACATCCTATCCTACAACTGCGTCCTAGGCAGGTGCCAAGAAGACATCAGGAAGATGGAGGTCTACAGCGTACTTAGGGCCTCCATCCCCCGCCACGTGATGCTGAGGATGTACCTGTCCAGGAGGGGTTTAGAGAAGACTCCCTGCGGCGTCTTATGCATCTCCTGTGAAGGTTACGAGAAGCGTAGCTGCGTAGGCTGCCCAGCCACCAAGTTCTATAGGGGTACGCTGCCTTAAAAACGGCTGGAGCCGACCACTTAGTAGGTGGGGCCGAGCTTGTCGAAGATCAAAGGCCTGCTTTTCGGCACAGCCGGGGTCCCCCTCTCAAGCCCTAAGTCTTCGAGCGTCGAGGGCATTAAGACCGTCAGGGAGCTTGGCCTAGACGCCATGGAGTTGGAATTTGTCAGGGGCGTTAGGATGAGCGATAAGCTAGCCGAGGAGGTTAGGAAGGTCAGTGAAGAGCTCAACGTGGTCCTGACTGCCCACGCCCCGTACTATGTCAACCTTAATTCGCCCGACGAAGGGAAGGTTGAGGCGAGCATAAAGAGGGTCATGGACACGGCCAGGGTGGCTTACAAATGTGGAGGCTGGTCGGTGGTTTTCCACCCAGCCTACTACGGCGACGACGAGCCCTCCACGGTTCACGAGAGGGTCAAGAGGGCCCTTAAGAGGATAGTTAAGGGGCTCAAGGACGAAGGCGTAGAGGTGTGGGTCCGCCCTGAGACGGCTGGTGGACTTGCCGAGTACGGCAACCTACACGAGGTGGTGGCCTTAAGCCAGGAGGTTGAAGGTGTGCTCCCCTGCATAGACTTTGCCCACATACACGCTAGGACCAACGGCGCCTACAACACGTACGACGAGATAGCCTCCATCTTCATCCTACTCGAGAAGGAGCTCGGTAAAGAGTGCTTGAAGAACATGCACATGCATTTCTCCGGCATAGAGTACGGTGAGAGGGGGGAAATAAAGCACGTGAACTTGGAGGAGTCCGATTACAACTACGAGGCGCTGGTCAAGGCACTGAAGGACTTTAAGGTTGAGGGCGTGATCATCAGCGAGTCGCCTAACATTGAAGGAGACGCCCTGCTACTAAAGAAAGCTTACAGCTCCCTTTAGCTAGCCTTAGGCTTGAAGGCGGGGCACCGGTCGTAAGGTGGCTGGACAGGGGCCCCTACAGCTTTACAGAGTGCTAGCTTCACGCCCCTAGGGTTGCGTTTAGGCTCCACCCAGCCTTGAAACATCGAGCACTCTTCGCAGAGAACATTTCCTTCTCGCTTGACCCCCCCGCCCCGGGGAGCCATATTGGCTGTGAATTTATAGTTACAACGCTTAAAATATCTTACTTCGCGAGCTCCTCCAAGGCTTTCTTATACTTGGAGATGCTGGGTGTAGGCTCAGGCTCTACTCCAAGCATCTTAGCGGCGGCCACGGAGGTAAGTCCTGAGACGTGGGATCCGTGCATCAGCTTAGCTAGCATGGACTTTCCTCTCAACCTTAGGACCTTTACGCTCACTTGAGCTTCCTCAAGGTTCTCCTTGACGAAGCCTTCGAGGAGCTTAGTGTAGAGGTGGTCGTCCCCCGCGCTGATAATCAGCGCTCTTAAGGGCGAACGCCTCCTCTCGTAACCGACCACGTCGTTGTGCATGGACTCTGGCACTACTTCACATTTAGCTGACATCTTAGCGTTCTCGTTTAAGTCGCTCTTAAACCTCCAAGCTAAAGCCTCGTATCTAGCGTCGGCTATAATGGCCGGCGTCCTATCCTCAATTAGACTTAACGCTATTCCCTCAGCCTCCCTTAAACTCTCATCTAGGTCCCTAAGCACCTCCAGACTTTCTTCTATCTCGTCGTCCTCCACGACGTTTAGGCCTAACTCGCCTAGGAGATTAAGGCAGGGGTAGAACATAAGCGGGAGGGCTGCTCTAGGGGCGTAGCCTTCATCGAGCTTAACGTAGGGCAGCTCTCTGCGGTGGGCAAGCTCAATTAGCCTGCCGTTAGACGAGACCACATAGACTTGGCACCCTCTTCTCAAGGCCTCCTCCACCGCCATTAAGGTTTCGAGGGTGTTGCCCGAGTATGAGACCGCCACTACGAGGCTATCTTTGCCTACCCACCTTGGTAGCCTGGCCTCCTTAACTACGTGGACCGGTATCGACAGTCTATCGTAGCATAGGGTCTTCACGTAGTCTCCGACGATCCCAGACCCGCCGAGGCCCAGGAATACTATGGAGCTAGGCTTGACTTCCTTCAGTCCCTCCACCTTAAAGCTAAGCGCCCTGCGAGCTAAGCTATACCATCCTTTAACCTGTTCCTCTAACCCCAACCTAACACCCAACTCTACGTGGTTTACAGGTATTTATCAAAGTTAAGTGGCCTAGGGAGCTGCGCAGGTCTCTACGAGAAGCTCATGTGGTGCCTCAAATGAGCGCAAGTACGCCCCATCGCTAGGCTATAAATAGCCAGCCCTGCCGAAAGCATTGATTCGGCCTGAGGTGGTGGCTTGTCATCCACCGAAGTGGAGGAGCTTAGGAGGAGCTTGGCCTTCTATAAAGCCCAGTACGAACGGCTAAGGGAGGAGGTCTTCAAGCTTAAGAGGATACTCAGGGCGATGAGGAATGCTGGGGCCCAGCTTCCTCCATGGGCCTCCGACGTGAACCTGGAGGAGACCCCTTACGGAGTAGATAGGCCTAAGCTCAGCGAGGAGTCTATGAGGAGGCTCGTGTACAAGGCTGTTCTCGAAGCTTACCGTAAACGCTGTAGGCCCGTTAAGCTCAACGAGGTACAAGGAGAGGTGGTTAAACTTAGCGAGTTTGTCGGTATCGAGCCGCCTAACAGGTCTATGGTGTCAAAGCTTCTAAGGGAGTTAACTAGTAGGGAGCGTTATGGTTGTGAGCCCCCACTGTTGAAGGTTGAGGAGGGCTACGTACCTAGGGACGCGCATCTTCAAGAAAACAGGGCCAACACCTTGGACTACTTCATTTAGGGGGTCATAGGTTTACGGGTAATATAGCGTCAACCACGCTAACATTAACGTGCTAGCCACGAAGAAGGCTAAGGATAAGGCGAGCACTCTCTTGGACGGGTTTACGTCCTCCCAGGCCTTTTCATGAACATAATAAGCCAAAGTGTTGAGTAGATGGTAAGTGAGCGCTATAGTGCCTGAGGCCACGGGAGACCCTGTTAGGAGGTAGGACACGGCAAAGAGCATTAGCACTCCGAGAACCTTCCACGAGAAGGTCTTAGCAAGGGCCCTAAAGTCCCCTAGGCAGCGGTGTCCCTTAAAGTGTCCGTTTCTCCTAATAGCCACTCCGCCCTCACCCCTGTTACATAATCTATTTAGGTCCTATATATATCTTTACCAAGATCCTTACCTACATAGGGGCTAGAGCCTAACGTGAACGCCTCGACTCGCTAAGTACTCTTTTACCTCTCTCACGGTATACTTCCCATAGTGAAAGATGGAGGCTGCTAAGGCTGCGTCGGCTCCTCCTACCGTTAAGGCCTCGTAGAGGTGTCTCGGCTCGCCAGCCCCCCCGCTAGCTATGACTGGTATATTTACTGCCTTCGTCACGGCTCTCGTCAGCTCTAGGTCGTAGCCCTCCTGGGTTCCGTCGCAGTCCATGCTAGTTAAGAGGATTTCCCCCGCACCGAGCTCCTCTACCCTCTTCGCCCACCTCAGCGCGTCTATGCCCGTGGGCCTCCTTCCCCCGTGAGTGTAAACTTCCCACCAGCAGAGGCCTTGAGGAGTGTCTACAAGGACCTTGTCGGGGGCCTCCTCCGGTCTATCGACGTAGACTCTCTTAGCGTCTATGGCGACTACTATGCACTGGCTACCAAAGACCTCAGAGGCCTCCTTGATGAAGCTGGGCCTCTCCACTGCCGCCGTGTTAATGGAAACTTTGTCGGCGCCTGAGGACAACACCAGCCTTATGTCCTCTAGGCTGGATATCCCTCCCCCCACCGTGAAGGGTATGGAGAGCTGGTCTGCTGTCCTAGTGACGACGTCCACTAGGATCTTACGTTTCTCGTGGCTAGCTGTGACGTCTAGGAAAACTATCTCGTCGGCGCCCTGCTCCTCATAGTAAGCTGCCAGCGTAGGTGGGTCTCCAGCGTCCCTTAGGTTCAGGAACCTTACGCCCTTGACCACCCTCCCATCCTTCATGTCTAGGCACGGTATGACCCTCTTAGCCAGCATGGCTTCCCCCCTTGTGAAGGTTTCTTCAACCACGGGGGGCCTCAAGCTCTATAAGCTTAACCTCGCTTAGCCCTAGGGCCTCCTTTATCCTCCTTAAGGCCTCCTCCAGGTTGTCTACGGTGGCTCCCGCGGCGTATCTGTGTCCTCCACCACCCAGCTTGTAAGCTAGCTCAGCGCAGTCTATACCGCTATCGTGTCTTGACCCTAGATGTATCTTGTACCTCCTACCTCGAGGGGTAATCACGCACGTTAACTTGGCTCCACGCTCCTCCAGCGATATCATGAATGTCCTCACCGGGAATCTCTCATCCGCCTCGTTTAATTTGATGAACAGGTAGTCCTCAATGGAGACCTTGTCTAGGAGGGCCTGGGCTCTAAGCCTCCTACGCCTATTGACCTCGACCCACCTACGCGCCTCTTTATCCTTCAAGGCCTCTAAGCCCCTAGTGGCCAGCATGTAGGCCAGCTTGACCCTATCCTCGAGCCCTCCCCCCTTCACGGCGTCGTTTAGGTCCCAGGCCTCCTGAGACCTTATGCTGGCGGTGTCACACTCGTTAGCGAGCTCGACAAGCCTCCTAGCTACAGGGTCGTCTTCAAGCTCTAGGGCCTTTATAGCTAGTGAGGCGGCTGAAGGGGCCTCAGGGTCGAAGAACTCCCTCTTAGCGCAGGGCCTGCCAGTGCGGTGGTGGTCCACGTGTAGCTTAACCCTAAAGGGGCAGGGTAAGTCGGCTACGAAGTCCCAAGCTATCCAATTAAACCAGCACGACCAGGTGGGCTTGATCTCCCAAGGCTCTGCCAGCAACACCTTACCTTTGGGGTATCTACGTAGGAATAGAGCGGCGCAGGCTATGCCATCGGCGTCGTTGCCGTGGCTTAACCCCACCTTCCTAAACAGCACTTTAGCCTTCACCGCCTCCCAGAACCTATTCATCGCGACGTAGCCCTCCTCTTAGCCTCATCTATGGTGAACACCCCCTCGTAGAGCGCCTTACCTACCACCAAGCCTGCAGCCCCCGCCCTCGCCACGTCTTCCACGTCCTTCAACGTGGCCACGCCCCCAGCCACCAAGACAGGAAGCGACACGGACCTGACCATCTTCTCCACGGCGTCGACGTCGACGCCGCTGAGGGTACCGTCCCTCTCCACAGACGAGAACAGAATCCAGCCAACCCCCAGCCTCTCAGCCTCCTTAGCCAGCCTGTATACATCTAGCTTCGTTTCCTTAAGCCATCCCTCAGCCACCACTTTACCTGACCTGTGGTCTAAGGCAGCCACGACGCGCTGAGAGCCAAGCTCCTTGACCATCTCAGCTACGAGGCTAGGCTTCTCTACGAGCAGGGTGCCGACGACGACCCTGGAAGCTCCGCTGTCCACTAGGTCTCTAGCCCTCTCTAAGCATCTAATACCTCCAGCCACCTGGACCTCGACGTCGACTGAAGTGAGCACTCGCTTAATAGCTTCAAGGTTGTCCCCCACCCCCATGGCGGCCTCTATATCCACCACGTGGAGGGCCTCAGCACCCTCATCAACCCACCTTCTAGCCGCCTTCACAGGGTCGTCGCAGTATACTTTGACCTCGTCCAGCCTACCTTTAGTCAACCTGACTACCTTCCCCCTCACGATGTCTATGGACGGCAAGAGCTTCGACTTCCCTCACCTCCTAGCTATGTCCAGGAAGTTCCTCAGTATGCGGAGCCCTACCTTACCGCTCTTCTCAGGGTGGAACTGTGTTGCGTAGAGTGGAGGCTTCTCGATAATGGAAGGGAATGCCACCCCGTACTCCGTGACGGCGACAGTTACGTCCTCGAGGGGCTCAGCATAGTACGAGTGCACGAAGTACACGTAGGAGCCCTGCTCTACCTCCTCGACGAGCTTCGAGCTCCTCCTCAGGTTTACGGTGTTCCACCCCATATGAGGCACTTTGACGGTGCTCGGTAGTCTCACCACCCTGCCCTTAATTAAATCCAGGCCGCTATGAGTCCCTCTCTCAGTAGACTCAGTGAAGAGTAGCTGTAGCCCTAAACAAATGCCTAGCAGTGGTTTACCCGATGCTACCTCCTCCCTTAAAGCCTCCTCAAGCCCCTTAAGCCTCGCCATGGCGTCCCTGAAGGCTCCAACGCCAGGCAGCACTATGGCGTCAGCCTCCCTCAGGTCGCTGTCCCTCTCAGTGATCACGGCTTCTCCACCGGCCCTCTCTACTCCCAGCTTTACCCCTCTCAAGTTGCCGACGCCGTAGTTAACTATGGCCACTTTCATTTCGCTGCACCTTTAAGCCTAGCCTTCACCGACAGCGCGTGTAACTTAAAGCCTTCTAGCTCAGCCATCCTCACGGCTAACGGGCCTAGCCTCTTAAGCCCCTCCTCCCGGCAGTTTATGAAGCTGACCTCCCTTACGAAATCTTTGGTCGATAACCCCGAGTACGACCTGGCATAGCCTCCAGCTGGCAGCACGTGGCTAGGGCCAGCCACGTAGTCGCCTAACGCTGTGGGCGCGTGGCTTCCCAGGAAGATGGCGCCAGCTTTCCTTATAGCTCCCACCAGGCCTAGGGGGTCCTTAACCATCAACTCCACGTGTTCAGGCGCCAGCTCGTTAACCACTTTTACCGCTTCCCTCAGGTTGTCCACGACGATGGCCAGCCCTCCCTTATTAAGAGTCTCCTCAAGGGCCCTCCGCTCAGCGCTGGCTTCAGCGTAAACCTCCTTAACCAGCCTCTCCACCTCCTGTGCCACCTCTTTGGCTAGCCTCCTAGAGCAGGTGACGAGGATAGCGTGAGAGGTAGGGCCGTGCTCGGTTTGAGCCAGCAAGTCCAAGGCCACTAAGCTAGGCTCAGCACTACCATCAGCGACCACCACGACCTCGCTAGGCCCTGCTGGCATGTCTATGGCCACGTCGAGGCTAACCGCGAGCTTAGCCGCTGTCACGTAGACCCCTCCAGGCCCCACCACCTTTTCAACCCTTGGCACGCTCTCGGTTCCATAGGCTAAGGCCGCCACGGCGTGCGCTCCTCCAGCCTTAAACACCCTGTTGGCGCCGCTTTCAACAGCAGCTACGAGGTTGAGCGCGGGAGCCTTGCCGTTGCAAAGCGGCGGGGTGCACACCACGACCTCCTCGACCCCAGCCACCTTAGCCGGGACCACGGTCATAATCGCCGTGGACGGGTAGCCCCTCCTCCCTCTGGGGACGTAGACCCCCACCCTTGTTAGGGGCTTAACCAGCGACCCTGCGATTAGGCCCTCAGCCACCTCGACCGAGCTGCTCATCGGCCTCGTAGCTTCATGGTACCTCCTAACGTACTTAATAACTTCCCTTAAGGTATCTACAGCCTCTCCAGCCTCACCATAGGCCTCCTCCACTTCCTCACGCGTGGCCTCCAAGCTCCAATCCTCAGCTTTAACTCCGTCGAGCTCCACGACCAACCTCCTCAGAGCCTCATCCCCGCCCTCCTTGACACGCCTAACTATCTTGGCCACGTCGTCCATTACCCCGCCCAGCTGAAGCTTGCCCCGCTCAGATAGCCTAGCAAGGTCCTCCGAGCTTAGCTCTTCATAAGCTACGATCCTCATGGCCCCCCGCCTTCCAGCCCCCTTCTCCCTCTCCTCAGCTTTAAAAACCTGATTGAAAAACTAAAGTGCTTCGTGGCGACCGTCGTAAACGTTAGGCCGGCTGGGCTTAACCTCATCTCCTTGCTCTTTTAACTTTGTAAAAACAATTTTTACAAATATTGTAGAAAAGCTTTTAAAACCGTCAAGGCCTACTCCAGGCCTAGGATTTCATGGTGAAGGTGAGTGGATTGGACCTAGAGAGCAAGGTCGCTGTAAGCCCACTAAACTTTCACCCTGAGGTCAGGGCTAGCATGAAGCTCCCCAGCGAGGTCATTATACACGACACCACGTTGAGGGAGGGCGAGCAGACGCCAGGGGTTGTGTTTAGGCCTGAGGATAAGCTTGAGATAGCTAGAATGCTAGATAAAGTGGGCATCCAGCAGATCGAGGCTGGCTTCCCCGCGGCCTCTCAAGGAGAGAGGGAGGCTTTAAGGAGGCTGGTTAAGGAGGGGCTTAACGCCAAGATCTTCGGCTTCGCCCGAGCCGTGAAGTCAGACATAGACGAGGTGATTAAGTGCGATACCTTCGGCCTCGTGTTGTCCTTCCCTCCCTCTGACATGCACCTGAAGTATAAGCTAAGAATGACAAGAGAGCAGTACCTTGAGAGGGCCGTGGAGCTCGTGGAGTACGCTAAGGCCCATGGCCTCTACATAACCTACAGCGCCGAGGACTCTACGAGGACCGACCTAGAGTTCCTTAAAAAAGTATTTAGGAGCGTAATAGACGCCGGCTGCGATAGGGCCAGGATAGTCGACACCCTTGGCTGCATACACCCCACGGCCATGAGGTTCCTCGTGAGGCAGGTTAAGGAAGCCCTACCTCCCGGCACTCCTATCGAGGTCCACTGCCACAACGACCACGGCTTAGGCCTAGCCAACTCGTTAGCAGCGCTCGAGGAGGGGGCCTCAGTCATATCGTCGGTGGTCAACGGCCTAGGTGAGAGGGCGGGGGTAACGCCAACTGAGGAGGTGATCTTAGCTCTACACAACCTTTACGGCTACACCACGTTTAGGACTGAGCACCTATATGAGCTATGCAAGCTTGTGGAGCGTGTAAGCAACATAAAGATACACCCGGCCAAGCCCGTATCGGGCAGCAACATCTTCGCCCACGTTAGCGGCGTCCATCAACACGCCGTGATAGTGAACCCCGTCACCTACGAGCCCTATCCTCCCGAGCTAGTGGGTCAGCGTAGAAGGCTGGTGATAGGTAAGCTCTCAGGGAGGCACGCTATAAAGGCTAAGCTTGAGGAGCTAGGGGTCAAGGTGAGCGACGAGCTGCTAACTAAGATCACCGAGGCGGTTAAGGCCGCCAGCGAGGAGAGGAAGTCGGCGCTAAGCGACGAGGAGTTCCTTAGGCTGGTCGACTTAGTCGTCAAGGAGCACGGAAATCAGTAGCTAGTTTTTCCCTCCCTCCATTAACTTAGTAACTATAAACCTTTTATACTTAGCCTCTGTAGCCAGGCATGAGGGACTCTATACTTGTCGATTGAGTTTAGGCGGGTTCAGTTAACAGGTGGTGCTACCTACGTCGTCTCCCTGCCTAAGGAGTGGGCTAGGAGCGTGGGTCTCAAGCCAGGCCATCAAGTGGCCCTTATCCCACAGGCGGACTCCTCGCTCCTCATAGTGCCTAGAGGGGAGGTTAAGGGGGGCTGGAGCCTCGAGGCGGTGGTCGAGGTCTCCCAGTCCATGGACCCCGAAGTGGCGGTCAGGAACTTCATCTCGTACTACTTGACGGGTCACGAGACCATAAGGGTGAGGTTCCAGCAGGGGACGTCGAAGCACAGGGCGATGTTGAAGGAAACTATAAGGAGGAAGTTGATGGGCGTGGAGATCATAGAGGAGTCAGCTGACGAGATGTTGACCCAGTGCCTCATAGGGTACTCTGAGCTCCCAGTTAAGAGGGCCTTAAGCAGGATGAGTATCATAGCCTCCTCCATGCACCGCGACGCCTCCACCGCCTATGCCAACTGCGACCACGGCCTAGCCTCAGAGGTCGTGGCCAGGGACGACGAGGTCGACAGGTTCTACTTCTTCATAGTGCGCCAGCTCAAGATGGCTGTCCAGAATAGGTCGCTCAGCGAGGAGATAGGCCTAGGCAACCCGAGGGACTGCCTAGGCTATAGGCTCGTGGCTAAGAGCATAGAGAGGGTTGCAGACCACGCAGCCAGGATAGCCTACATGGCTCTCTCGCTAGACACTAAGCTGGGCAGCGAGGCCCTCGACGACGCCTTAAAGGTCAGCGAGCAGGCTGGGCAGGTATACAGCGAGTCGATGAAGGCCTTGGAGTCCCTTGACGTGAACGCAGCCCATCAATGCATATCCAAGGCCGCCGAGGTAGTCGAGGCTGGAAGGAAGGCTGTGGAGAAGCTGGTCAAGCTGAACCTCGACGTCAAGTCTATCGTGAGCCTAAGCCTCGTGCTCGACAGCCTACGTAGAGTGGCCGAGTACGGAGCTGACATAGCCGAGGTCACCATTAACCTAGCCACGCCCACTAGGCGTTAAGCCTTAAATCCTAAAGGCTACTATAAGCCGGCGGGCGCCCCACATGGCTAGTTACAGGGTAGCCGTCATACCAGGTGACGGGATAGGACCTGAGGTGGTGGAAGCTACTCTTCACGTTTTGGACGCTCTCCAGGACGCGGTTAAGGGGCTTAAGCTAGAGTACGTGAAAGTGGAGGCAGGCGACGAGGCCGCTAAGAAGTACGGTAAACCGCTGCCCGACGAGACCTTCAAGGTGATAGCCGAGGAAAGCCACGCTTGCCTAAAAGGCCCTGTGGGCGAGACCGCGGCTGACGTGATAGTTAGGCTCAGGCTTCAGCTAGACCTTTACGCTAACGTTAGACCATTTAAGTCGTATCCGGGCGTGCCTTGCCTTAGGCCCGACATAGACTTCGTGATAGTGCGCGAGAACACTGAGGACGTGTATAAGGGCTGGGAGTTCGAGGTCGTGCCCAGCGAGGCGGCAGTGTGCCTTAGACCCATCACCTACAGGGGGTCTTGTAGGATAGCTGAGTATGCCTTTAGGCTCGCGAAGCAAAGGGGTAAGAAGTTGAGGGTGACTGCGGTGCATAAAGCCAACGTAATGAGGCTTACCTGCGGCCTCTTCGCTAAGGCCTGCAGGGATGTTGCTTCTAGGTATTCTGAGGTATCCTTCGACGAGATGTACATAGACGCCTGCGCCATGCAGTTGATTAGGAGACCCCACGAGTTCGACGTGATAGTGACCACTAACATGTTCGGCGACATACTATCTGACGAGGCGGCCGCCCTCGTAGGAGGCTTAGGGCTAGCTCCAGCCGCCAATATAGGTGAGCGTCACGCTATCTTTGAGCCTGTCCACGGCTCAGCCCCCAAGTACGCCGGTAAGGGCGTAGCCAACCCTTGTAGCACCATACTGGCCGCTAAGATGATGTTGGAGTGGCTGGGTGAAGTCGAGGCTGCCGCTAAGCTTGAGAAGGCAGTGGAGGAGGCTTTAAGGGAGGGCAAGGCCTTAACCCCAGACCTAGGGGGCTCCTCTAGCACCATGGACCTCGCCAAGGACATAGCCAGGAGGCTGATCGAGGTTTGAGCTCTGAGAGCTCAGGGGAGGAACCTGGCTCACAGCTAAGGGACGTAATCAGGGCGGTTAAGGAACAGGAGGAGTGGCGTGGAGGCTCAACACTCAACCTGATAGCCAGCGAGAATAGGATGAGCCCCCTAGCCAGAGCGCTGCTCGTAAGCGACTTCAACCATCGATACGCTGAGGGAGATCCTTTCGACAGGGAGTATCAGGGAGGACGTGTAGTCGACTACATAGAGGACCTATGTATTAAGCTGGCGTCGAGGCTATTTAAGGCGAGGTTCGTGGACGTAAGGCCTATTTCAGGCGCCTTAGCTAACCTAGCGGTCTACTATGCCTTAGCCAAGCCGGGGGATAGACTGCTGAAGCTCTCCATCCCGGCTGGCGGTCATATAAGCTGCGACGAGATAGGCGCCGCTGGGTGTAGGGGGCTTAAGACCTACGACATGCCGTTCAATCATGAGGAGATGAACATAGACGTGACTAAGCTGGCTGAGCTAGCCGATAAGGTTAAGCCTAGGATGGTTACCTTGGGAGGCAGCTTAATCCTCTTCCCTCACCCAGTGAGGGAGGTTAAGAAGATAGTTGAGGCTTACGATTGCGTGGTTCATTACGACGCAGCTCACGTGCTAGGGTTGATGGCTGGGGGGGTCTTTCAGGACCCGTTGAGGGAAGGGGCCGACGTCGTATCTAGCTCTACCCATAAAACCTTCCCCGGTCCTCAAGGGGGGATGATTATGAGCGACGACGAGCAGGTCTTTAGGAGGGTTAAGAGGGCTGTCTTCCCCGGCCTCGTCTCAAACCACCATCTGGCGAGGCTGCCATGCCTAGCGGTCACGCTACTTGAGATGCAGGTCTACGGAGAGGATTACGCTAAGCAGGTAGTTAAGAACGCTAAGGCCCTGGCTAAGGCGCTATACGACCACGGCTTCGACGTTCTATGCCCTCACAAGGGCTTCACGGAGTCCCATCAAGTGGCCGTGGACGTATCAAGGCTTGGAGGCGGGGACACGGTGGCTAAGATCCTCGAGAGGGCCGACATCATAGTCAACAAGAACCTACTGCCGTGGGACCCCGTTGATAGGTCGCACAACCCCTCTGGGATAAGGATCGGTACGCAGGAGGTTACGAGGATGGGTATGAAGGAGGGAGAGATGGAGGTGATAGCGGAGCTTATATCTAGGCTCGTTAAGCGCGAGGATCCTGAGAAAGTTAAGGGCGAGGTACACAAGCTCGTTAGGGACTTTAGCTCGGTGAGGTACTGCTTTGATGGTGGCGAGCTGCTTAAGGAGGCTTTAAGCCTGCTTAAGCCTCCTCTTCATGTACTCGACGAGCCCCCCCGCCGATAATATTTCAAGCAGCATGGGAGGTAGAGGCTTAAACTCAGCTTTAGCCCCGGTCGTCAGGTTTTTGACCAAGCCCTCCTTTAGATCTACTTCGGCCTCGTCGCCCTCGTTGAATAAGCTTGTAGCTTGAGGGCATACGATTACCGGTAGGCCCACGTTGACCGCGTTCCTATAGAAGATCCTGGCGAAAGACTCAGCGACTACGGCCTTAACGCCGGCGTGCTTCAAGGCTACGGGGGCCTGCTCACGGCTTGAGCCACACCCAAAGTTACGGCCCGCCACCAGTATGCAGCCCTCCTTAGCCTTCTCGGGGAAGGAGGGGTCTATACCCTCCATGGCGTGCTTAGCGAGCTCTTCAGGCTCTATGTGAATCAAGTACTTGCCTGGGATTATCACATCGGTATCTATGTTATCTCCATACTTCAACACCTTACCCCTTAAGGCCCAGTCCATCTAAGCTCCCTCCCTCTATGCAGCTTATCTTGGCGGACGCCACCCTTTTAATACCCTTTCCTCCTCTCCGAGCTGGATGGGGAGTTTAAGGGTAGTGGTGGTCAACAACTACCCCGAGGGTATGGGCAGAGCGGCTTTAAGGAGGATTAAGAGGAGCTTAAAGTCCCTTGGAGCTAAGCCATTGACGGCCAGCCCGACTAGAGGGTGGCCTCAGGTCTTCGATGCCGCTGTGTTGACGGGGACTTCGCCTAGAGGTGCGATCTCTCGTAGCTGGCTCAAAGAGGAACTTAAGATGTTGGGGGAGCTTAAGGTGCCGGTCCTAGGCATATGTTTCGGCCTTCACCTCCTAGCTCAGCGCTTAGGTATCCCGCTGGTGAAGATGGAGCGTCGGAGGATAGGCTTCAAGGAGGTAGAGGTGGTTGAGGAGGACTCCCTCTTCGAGGGGTTAAGGAGGCTAGTCGTCTGGGAGAATCATAGATTGAGGCTCTCTAAGAGCGCTTTCCACAACCCGAGGGTTAAGGTACTTGCTTCATCGACCGAGAACCCCGTCGAGGCGCTGAAGGTAAGGGACAAGCCCGTCTATGGCGTTCAGTTTCACCCCGAGAGGCACGACGAGGAGAGAAAGTTCGGCCTATTGGTCCTCAGGAACTTCCTGGAGATAGCGCGCCAGTTAGCCTAAGCTGAGCGTAGACGTGTAGCTTTATCGAGGCTATAGTAGCTGTAGCCCAGACTTAAACCTCCTATAAGTGTAATAGTCCACGTACTTGAGGAACTGGTTTTCAGCCTGCCACTCTACGGTAAACCTCTGCCTCCTCCTCTTCTCTAGGATCAGCGGGGTGGTTATGAAGACGTAAGCGTCGCTGCCTGCACCTGAACCATAGCTTACGAGGAGAATCCTCTGATAGGGCTTAGCCTTGTCTAAGATGGCCGCTAGGCCTAGGGGGCTTGAGCTGGAGTATGTATTGCCGAACTTAGCTACCTTTAGCCCAGCCTCGTATTGTTCTTCCCTAAACCCCAGGTTCTTAGCCGCCTTAACCGGGAAGGTAGGGTTGGGCTGATGTAGAACTAGGTAGTCGAAGTCTGAGGGCTTATACCCGAACTTCTCCATAAGCCCTTTCGCCGCCTTCTCGATGTGTTTAAAGTATGCTGGAGCGCCTGTGAAGCGCCCTCCATGCCTAGGGTACTTTTGAGTATCCCTGCGCCAGAAGTCAGGAGTGTCGGAGGTACATGAATACCAGGCCTCTATCTCAGCTATGACGTCGCACATGCCGAATATGAAGGCTGAGGCCCCAAAGCCTACGAAGAAGTCGAGTTCACCCCCTGGGGTGGTCCTAGGCGCTGCCTGAGCGTTGTCGGCGCCTATTACCATCACGTAGGGGGTCTCCACGAAGGGATAGTAGACGAGCGCGGCAGCATCCTTAAACATGCTGGTGGCTGCTTTACACGCGAACTGTGTGTCTATAGCGTCGACTTCCTGAACTTCGCCTGGCAACTTAACTCCTAGCTCTAGTACCTGGGCCACCTTGGACGCTATCGGCTTAACTGCATAGGGGTTTGATTCCGAGCCCACGTAGACCTTCTTGACGAGTCCAGGGTCCACGCCTGAATGTATCAACGCAAGCTTTCCCGCCTCCACCGAAGCTGTGATGGCGTCCTCGTCTATGAAGGGCACCGTCCTCTCCATTCCTTCCTCCTTTATCCTAAACCTAGAGGTGTAAACGCCGTAGCCCACTATACCGGGCTTCTCAGCCCTCACCTTGGGCTCCGCGGGCTCAAAGCGCTGGTACGGGTAGTACTCGTCGGCGAACGTGAAGGCCAGGGAGATGGTGGGTATAATGTCGCTCTTGCCCACCGCGTACCTGCGCCTTATTCTAGGCACCACCTCCCTACCTTCTAGGGTTGAGGGATCTAGGTCGCCCTCAACGATGAGGTCGGTTATCCTGCCGGGGACTCTTATAGCTCCGTCGTGGAATGAAACCACCCCGTAGATGTAGCTGCCTAGCCCTCTGAATCGGTTGGTGGGCTCTCTTACCACCGTGCAGACCTCAAGCACGCCCTTCTCGTAGAAGAGATCTAGGTGTTTCATCCTACCTACGCTAGCCCTACCGCATACCCCACAGTAGTGCCTGGTCGTGAAGTACTCCTTGCCGCAGATTGGGCACTTAGCTCCTCTTAACCTATCCCCTATATACGACACCCTGCGTTCAATAGGCTCGCTGCTCAAGGCCTCTCCCTCGACAGCACATGCACATATGTCTTGGTGCCGAAGCCTTCATGTTCAACCACCAGCCCAGCCTTAACCCTCGAGGAGAAGGAGACCTGACGGGGCCCAGCCTCCTCCCTTAACTGCTTAGCCACCTCTATTATCATAGCTCCACCGGTCGCGCCTAAAGGATTCCCATCGGCCTTTCTACCCCCGCTGGTGTTCACGTAGAGCTCTCCGCCCTCAAAGTTGTAGTGGTCGCCCACTTCAAGGTCCGACTTAACCCTCCTCCAGCCCTCTCCCCTATCGTAGAAGCCTAGGTCCTCGAGTGCTACGAGTTCTAGCAGCGTGGACTGATCGTACACCTCAGCGATGCCTACGTCCTTAGGTTCCACTCCAGCCATTTTAAACGCCGACTCTGCGGCCAGCCTAGTAGCTAGGAAGCTTGAACGGTCCTTTCTACAGGCGTATGAAATGAAGTCTGTGGCTGAGGCGAAGCCCACAACGTATATTGGGCTGTCGCATAGCTTAGACGCTACGTCGGGGCTCGCCAAGATCACTGCGGAGGCCCCATCGGAGATGGGGGCGAAGTCGTAGAGCCCCAGCATCCTATGCGCTTTCTTCCTAGCCGCTACTACCTCCTTCAGCGACACGGGCTTGCTGTGGAAGTGGGCGTCGGCGTTGAGCGCGGCCCATCGATGGTTCTTCACGGCTATGAGGGCCAAGGCCTCCATCAAGCCCTCGACATCCTCCCTACTCAGCCCATTGTCTTTCACGTACATCCTAAGCATGAGTTCATGGTTAGACTCAGGGCTGCCGCCGGCATAGTAGCTCCATGGATCCTCTAGTATCATTAGGTCGTCGCGCACCTTATCCCACCTGTCAGTCAGCTTCTCGACGCCCCCTACAAGGGCTACCTTGCAGCGCCCCGCCATAATCGCGTTGTATGCGTTGAAGAGAGCGGAGCTAAAGGACCTACACTTCTCCATGGGGACGTGGAGCTCCAGGAGCTCTGACATAAACCCCTCCTCAAGCCCTATCTTATTGGTCAGTTGTAGGAAGTAGTCAGCTAGGAAGCAGTACTCTAGGTCCCTTCTCTCGATCCCTGCTGAGTCTAGGGCTTTGAGGCCAGCCTCCTCTATCAGCTCCTCAGGCCTCCTCTCATAGAGCTCGCCGAACTTGGTTCTACCGTACCCTATAATGGTGGGGTACTTAGTCAAAGCAGCTCCCGACGGAGAATGCTTCTATAGCCCCTTAGTCTTAAGCTTACATGGTTCCCCGATGCATAGCCCCAGAGTGCTCAGGATCGGTGAGCGCGAGCTTAAGTCTCTTGTACGTAAGGCGCTGTCGACCCCTATCGAGGTATGTGGTCTTCTTCTCGGCAGGGAGCGTGGAGAGGTTGTTGAAGTAGTCGAGGTCATGGAGGCATCTAACTTAGCTTCCTCTCCTTACCTGTTTGAGGTAAACCCTGAAGACGTGTACCGCGCGTTAAAGGAGGCCGAGAAGCGGGGCGTAGACCTCGTGGGGATTTACCATTCACATCCAGCTGCTCCGAACCCTTCCTCTAAGGACCAGGAGGGTATGAGGAGGTGGCCGATGACCTGGCTCATTATAAGTTCGCTCGATGGCTCAGTTAAGGCCTATAGGCTCAGTGAGGAAGGCCTCGAGGAGGTTAAGGTTGAGGAGGTCTAACCTATTTGTATACCCCTAAGTGGATTGCGGCGGCCATAGTAATGGACTCTACCCTTGATCGCTGGACATTAAGCTGCGCGTTCTAATCGGTTCTCTTAGAGCTGGACCTTAGCTGAAGGAGGCGATCGAGGTAGATTTTAAACCGGATAGCTGTGTCCTAAGTAGTGAGGTCCCTTGAGGCTAGTCGATATCATGTGCCTTAGGCCGTGCATATACTGGGACGACCCCCTAATCACAGCCTTGAGCATCATGGCTGGTAAGAGCAGGCAAAGCCCCTACAGGGTTGTTGTTGTGAACTCCAACAAGAAGGTTAAAGGCGTCATAACGGGTAGGAGAGTCTTAGAGGTCATTTTAGGCAAGCGAGGCACCTCGCTCGTCGAGAGCAAGGGGATAGCGAAGGTGTTGAGGGAGAATGTAAGCCTCTTCATAGACGAGCCTCACAATGTGTTCGTCGAACACATGCCTCCACAAGCCGTCATACAGTACATGGCTGAAAACAAAGTGGGCTTCGTCATAGTCATTGACGACAACTGGGTTCTCCAGGGCATGGTGGACGATTCCACCGTGCTGAGTAGGTTGAGGGGAGAGGTCTTTGGGGTCCCGGTGAAGGACGTCATGACCAGCCGGGTCTACCATATAAGCCCTGAGTCCAGCTTAATGGAAGCCGCCAGCCTGATGACCGATCTAAGGGTTAGAAGATTGCCTGTGGTTCATAAAGGCGAGCTGGCGGGCATAATAACCGTGACTGACCTGTTGAATTACCTTTTGATCAAGGAGAAGCACGTCGAGATGCTCCTTCACGACGTAGGGGTAGAGGAGGTCTTCAGCGAGAAGGTGAAGGATGTGATGAGCAAGGAAGTGCTCGCGGTGTCTCCCCACGACGACGTAAGCAGAGCCATAGAGATCATGACTGACCGCGACGTTAGCGGCCTTCCAGTTACATCAAATAACGGCGAGCTAGTGGGGCTAGTGTCAAGGATAGACGTGTTGGCTGGGTTAACCAACATTAAAGGCGCGACTACAGTGCTCGACCTCATGGTGAGCCAGCTTGTCTGCTGAGGGGAGGAGCATAGAAGACTACGAGAGGGTCATAGGGAAGGATGAAGTCAACAGCATACTGGAACTGGCTGAGAGGGTCAAAGGGGCCAAGGTTATCCACGTCAACGCCACGTCCTACGGCGGAGGAGTAGCCGAGATACTGAAGAACCTCATCCCCCTCGCTCGCTCTGTCGGGCTAGATGCTAGGTGGCAGGTGCTTAAGGCCAACCCCGAGTTCTTCGGCGTCACTAAAAAGATACATAACGCCCTCCAGGGAGACATGACCATAGCCCTCAGCGAGGACATGATGCAGCTCTACTTGAAGGTAAACGAAGAGAACGCGTCACTCTTAGACCTAGACGGCGACGTGGTATGTATCCACGACCCTCAGCCCCTTCCCCTTATAACCTACCGTAGAGGAGGCAGGTGGGTTTGGCGCTGCCACATAGACACGTCGGAGCCCAATCTATCGGTGTGGAGCTTCCTAAGGGGTTTCGTCCTGAAGTACGACGCGGTGGTGTTCTCGCTCGAACGCTTTGTCCCCAGGGACCTAGCCGGGGTCAAGGTATTCATAAGGTACCCCTCTATAGACCCTCTAAGCGACAAAAACAAGCCTCTAAGGCCGTCCATCATCCAAGAGGTGCTTGAGAGATTCGATATAGATCCCGATAGGCCTATCATAGGCCAGGTCGCCAGGTTCGACCCTTGGAAGGACCCCCTAGGGGTCATCGAGGTCTTTAGGATGGTCAGGGAGAAGGAACCTAAAACCCAGCTATTATTGATAGGCAGCTTCGCTCACGATGACCCTGAGGGCTCAGAGTGGTATAAGAAGACTGTGGAGAAGGCCTCGCAGTCCAAGGATGTACACGTGCTAACTAACCTAGACGGAGTGGGGGACCTAGAGGTCAACGCGCTCCAGAGGTCCTTCACCGTGGGCCTACAGCTATCCATCAGGGAGGGCTTCGGTCTAGCAGTCTCCGAGGCTCTCTGGAAGGAGGTACCTGTCGTAGCTAGAAGGGCAGGTGGAATACCTTTACAGGTAATTGATGGAGTCACGGGCTTTCTGGTAAACGGGCTCGAGGAGGCCGCTGAGAAGGTGGTCATGTTGTTAAGGAGGCCTTGGTTAGCGAGGGCTCTAGGCAGGAATGGCAGGGAACACGTTAGGTACAACTTCCTTATAACGAGGGACCTCAAGGACTACCTGAGGATGCACATAGACCTGGTGGGCAAGTAGACCCCTTACGTGGGCGTCAACTCGAAGGCAACTAGAGTATCTAATAAGCTCAAGGCTCCTCGTATCCTTTAATCACGTCCTCGAAGACTTCTTTAAGCTTATCCTTGGCTGAGGTCACCCAGCATCGCTTTGACGTTTCGTAGCCTAGTTCGCCCATTTTAGCTGCCTCCTCGCTGTCCTCTAATACTTTAGCTACCTTAGAGCTCAACTCTTCATGGTCCTCGGGTTTATGGGTAAACCCGTTGACTCCCTCTATGACGAGCTCTGAGACCCCCGCTCCCTTACTCACGATCACAGGCTTCTTAAGGGCCCAAGCCTCCACCACGGTTAAGCCGAACCCCTCCATCATGGAAGGTAGGAGCACTGCATCTGCGCGAGCATAGAGCGCCCTCAACTCCTCCTCGTTCACGTAGCCTGAAAAGAGCACTGAGTCCTCTACGCGCAGCTCTCTTGCTAAGCTAACTAGATATCTTCTCCACTGCTCGCCTTTGCTATGCCCAAGCCCGCTGCTCGTAAAGCTGCCGTCGCCCACGAGCATTAACACGGTATTGGGCCTCCTCTTCCTCAACAGGGCGTGCGACTTAATGGCTACGTCCTGCCTCTTAACGTAGTCCATCCTGGCGACGACTAGCACCAGCTCGTGATCCTCCTTAATTCCGTACTTTTCTGAGACCCTCTTGATCTCCTCGTTGCTCGGCTTATACCACTTCCTCGGATCTATGTATGGGTAGATCTGGTAGGCCCTCCCCCTATATCCCCCATGTACTAAGCCCTCGAGGTCCCTTCTCGTGCTTACAACAACCGCGTCGTAGCCCTCGAAGCTTCTAAGTACGAAGTCCCTCATCCTAGGCGAGACCAGGTCCACCTTGAACGGTATGTGCCACCTAAACACTGTGGGTGCCGAGGGGCCTATGAAGCCCCCCACTTGAAGCTGCTGGAAGTCATGTACCCAGAGTAGGTCGACCTCTGGTAGTAGTCTTAACATTCGCTGGGCACACAGCCAGTTGTACTCCATGTACGCCTCGTACTCTTTCACCTTGATCTTACTCCACCCAAGCCCGTGGAACTCCCTCCAAATGTTCTCCTTGAAGCTGGTGTAATACGGTATGAGCTCGTTGGGAAGTTGGACGTGGTATAGTTTTATCCCCTCGAATAAGGCCTCAGAGGGCGCGTTGGGATTTAGGGAGACCCAGCACGCAGACCTTAGCTCGTCCGTGGACATGAGCTCCTTCACCATGGGGTAGACCATGGCTGTAACTCCTCCAGGGGCAAAGTAATAGTCCTCGTCTTTAGCAAGGTTCTCTAAGTCCACGGGCTCCTCCAGCTTACCATACTTCTCGAGGAGCTCTTCGAAGCTAAGCTTAAACCTGATGAGCGGGGTCTGAGTGTTGATGGCCAGTTCAAGCTTCAAGTTAACCACCGCTACTTTCAACTTAGTGCCATCGCATAAAAACCTTAGGCCAGGTACTTCGCTGCGAAAAGCGAATTAAGCTGAAGCTTCCTATAACAGAGCGGAGGGAGCTAAATCGGCCTACGAACATAAACACTGTATAGTCTGTGGAGCCCCTATCTACCCTCCTTATAGTCAAGGGGTAGGCGAGCCTCCTCTTTGTAGTGACAGGTGTAGGGAAATTTGGAGGAAGGCCGGTATAGAGGTCGGCTATCCTCATAAACACTGCGTGGTATGTGGCAAGCCGATACCGTTAATGTATACTACCCCAGGGGAGCCACCGCTCTGTAGCAGCGACTGCAGGGCTAGGTTTGAGGCTCAGAGAGCTAGGGGGGCTAAGTGGCAATCTATGTTCAACGTGCTGTTAATCATAATGTTGCTCTGGCTCTTTATAGCTCTCCTACTGCCAGCCTTAACTAAGCCTTAACTTGCGCGCTGGCCTACGTGGCTGGTAAGCTTAAAAGCTTAGCCGCCGTAGGGCCTAGCGTGGCCAGGATAGTCTTCATCACTGGCCCTCCAGGCGTCGGGAAGTCTACGGCGGTAATGAGGGCTGCCGAGGAGCTTAAGTGTCTAGGCCTTAAGGTTGGAGGCATGACCTCGGGTGAGGTTAGGAGAGGCGGGTCGAGGGTAGGCTTTGAGCTGACCGATCTCTTGACCGGTGAGAAAGGGACGCTCGCAAGCGTTGCTCAGCCTACAGGCCCCCGCGTGGGCAAGTATAGAGTTAATCTTCGAGACCTGGATGAGGTGGGGGCCAAGGCTATAGCTAGGGCGGTGGACGAGGCGGACGTGGTGGTCATCGACGAGGTGGGGCCCATGGAGCTCTACAGCGAGTCCTTTAAGCGGGAGGTTAAGAGGGCCCTCGACAGCGGTAAGCTCGTCCTAGGCACGGTGCACTATAAGGCTAGGGACCCTCTCATAGATGAGATAAAGTCTAGGGGCGACTCCAAGCTAGTAGTGTTAAGCCTAAGCAATAGGGACAGGGTTCCAGCTGAGGTCGCCGAGGAACTATACGGCGAGTGGCTTAGGCGGCGCTAAGAGGCGCCTAAAACCTTCAGCCTTCTCCCCCCTTCAAGGACCTCCACCTCGACGTATCCCTTAAGCCTAGAGGTCTCAAGCTTACGTCCTAAGACCACCTCGACCTGGAAGACCCCAGCTGGGTTCGCCATGTTTACCTTGATCAGCACGGGGGTCTTAGATCCCCTCTCGATCTCGACGCTGTCGATGGCTAAGGCCGAGAGGGAGTGTATGTCCACCTTACCGATCCTATATGGGATCCTAGCCCTGCCCCCAGCCATATCCGTGCCGTCAGCCACCTTAACCACCCCCGCCTCCACGCTTAGACACTCGACTTCCTCGTCATGTGAGAACACGCAATGTAGGATCTCAGACTTTAGCTGGGCTACCTTGACTCCATCCCCGCTGTACACCTTAGGGAGCAGCCTCTCAAGTATGGAGCTCGCTATGTAGCAGCCATGTACGTGGTGGAGCTCTCTATGTACAGCGTTGCCGATGTCGTGTAGGTAAGCCCCCGCTAACACCACTAGCTTAGCGTCCTCGTAGTCTCCCACTCCGTCTTTGACTACTGAAGGCTCCACCCCCGCCTCCATGAGCAAGGATAGCATTTCAAGGGCGCTGCCCGCAGTTATCCTTGAGTGGACGGGGCCGTGGTCGTTGTAGAGCAGCCTCGACACCGCCATGATGTTGGACATCCTAAGGTAGGCCTGCACCACCTCGTCTTGGCTTAGCAGCTTAAACATCCTGTTTAGCCGATCGCTCGTTAAATGCCTGTTAACTAGGTCCGGCGAGACGAGCACCATTTAAACCACACTGCTTTAAACGCCCTACCCCCCTATAAGCCGGCTAGGTGCCTCTTCATGGAGGGGGTTCTTAAGTTAAGCCTAGACGAGGCGCTCAAGGTAGCCAACGAGGTGAATTTCTCAAAGGGCGGGGGCCTAGTTCCCGTCGTGGTGCAGGATGCCTTCACCAAGGAGGTCTTAATGCAGGCCTACATGGACAGGGAGGCGCTGATCAAGACCCTAACCACGGGTCTCATGCACTATTGGAGCAGGTCTAGAGGTAGGCTGTGGCTTAAGGGCGAGTCCTCGGGGCACTATCAAAGGGTCCTAGAGTTCTACCTAGACTGCGACAAGGATGCCCTGCTCTTTAAGGTAGAGCAGGTGGGGGTCTGCTGCCACGAGGGCTTTTACACGTGTTTCCACAATAGAGCCTCGCCCAAGGCTGAGATGAGCCCTACGAGTGGTCCAGCCATAATGGCTGAGGTCTTCGAGGTGGTGAAGGATAGAATTAGAAACCCTAAGCCTGGATCCTACGTGTCCTCCCTGACCTCTAGGGGGGTCAACGCGGTAGCTAAGAAGGTGGGGGAGGAGCTTGTCGAGCTGCTCTTAGCCGCCAAGGAGGGCGATAAGCGCGGGCTAGCTTACGAGGCCGCTGACCTGCTGTTTCATGTAATGGTGCTGCTGGCGTCGATGGGCGTAGAGCTCAGCGAGGTCTTAGAGGAGCTTAGGTCGAGGAGGGCTAAGGGGCTAGCTAAGGAGCTTTACGCTAAGCGTGAAGGTAGCTCCTCGTAGCTCATGGAGGGACGAGCCCAAATAGGGTATAAGCTTGACTTGGTGGCGCTCAGACAGCAGTAGCTCGAGCCCCCTAATTTTATCGGTGGCTGGGCTATTGACCCTTAACCTAGGCTCAGGGGCCTCACCCCTAGACATGTAGGCTCTCTGTACCCTAGCATACCACGCCTTAAAGGAGGTCCTGCTCGGCAAGGCGAGCCATCCACCGGCCCTCCTAAGTTTAATGTAGGCCACGGTCTCCCCTGCCAACTTAACTTTCTCGCCTGGTGTAGCCTCCTTCAACCCTAGTAGGCCTAAGTACTCAGCTCTAACCCCCACCTGGCCGTTTAACAACGCAGCGTTTCTGTTCACCGTCCCCACGACCCCGACCTCCACCCCCTCAACTCTACATAGAGCGTAGCCCTCCTCCACCTCCTCGACCCTCACCTTAACCTCCCTTAAGGCCCTGAGCGCCCCCACTTGGATAAGGGGGGTTAAAGGTAGAGCCCTAGTGGGCCTTAAGCTTGAGTCCCTACACACCTCCACGTGCATGTGAGGTAAGTGATGGTAGGAGAAGTAGTTGGTCCTAATGAATCTCCCTATCAGCGAGCCCTCAACGACTTCCTCACCCGGCTTAACCGCCGGCCTGACATGCATGATCTTCACCCTGAGCTTGCTACATCCTCGAGGCCTGATCGATATCATGTAGTCGATCTTCCCGTATACCCCAACGCCGCTATTCACCTCGACCACCTTGTCCACTGTTCCTTCCACGGGTGAGAGGGCTTCGTCCCCGAACTCGGTAGAGGTAGACAGGTCGACAGCTGCCCATGCCAAGTGCGCTGTGTATGGGCTCGACGTGAAGCTCACGTAGCCTTCATAGGGGTGTCTTAGCGTAATGCCGCCCGCTGAAGCTATAGGCTTAAACCTCAAGGCGCTATAGTGTTGAGCGGGGAGCTTTTTAGGCTTGACGAGGCTGCCCTATACGGGATTGTCGCTGAACGTAGTAGATGCAGTCAAGGCCTTCCTGGCCGGCACCCCAGCTAGAGTAGTCTACGTTAAAAGGGAGGAGGTGGGCGAGCCTCCACCAGGCCCTAAGGTCTCAGAGATAGGCCTAGCGAAGCAGTTGGCCTCGGCCCTAGAGTCCCTGGGGATTGAGAGGTTCTACGCCTACCAGTACGAGTCGTATAGGCTGATATCGAGGGGGGATAACGTCGTGATAACGTCGGGCACGGCCACCGGTAAGACCGAGGCTTTCATCGTGCCCGTCCTGGACATGGCATTAAAGGAGGGCTATAGAGCGGTGGTCATGTATCCTACTAAGGCACTAGCTAAGGACCAGAGGGTCAGGTTGACTAGGCTATGCTTCAGTGTGGGTATAACTTCAGCGGTCTACGACGGCGATACGCCTGAGCATGAGCGTAGGGCCATAGCCGAGCACCCCCCGACGGTCTTCATAACCAACCCGGACATGCTACACTACGGCCTCGCCTACTCGCCTCGACTTCGAGGCCTCGTTAGGAGCGCTGACATCGTGGTCCTGGACGAGGCCCACGTCTATGAGGGGGCCTTCGGTAGCCACGTTAGGATGGTGTTGGAGCGGTTAAAGAGGACCGTTAGGGGGAGGCTTCAGTTCGTGGGCAGCGGGGCCACAATAGGTAACCCAGCTGAGCTGGGGAGGCTCCTCTTTAACGAGGAGGTTAAGGTCGTAGAGGGGTTGCCTAGGCGTAGAGGAGTGGCCTACCACATTATGGTGAGCGCTGGTCCTCTAAGTAGGTGGACCCTGACCTCCAAGCTGATCTCCTTCCTAGCTAGGCTGGGGCTAAAGGTGCTAGGTTTCACCGATAGCCAACAGATGGCTGAGCTTCTAGCACGCATGGCTAGGAGGGAGGGGGCTAATGTAACTGTCCACCGGGCGGGGCTACCTAGAGCCGAGAGGGTTAAGGTTGAGGAGGCATTGAGGTCTGGGTCTCTAGACGGCGTGGTGGCCACCCCCACCCTCGAGCTGGGCATAGATATAGGCTCGCTGGACGCCGTAGTGATGGCAGCTCCGCCTCCAAGCTACGTAAAGTACCTTCAGAGGGCTGGTAGGGCTGGGCGTAGGGGGCTGCCGGGCTACGTGTTCATGGTGCTAGCCGACGACCCCATAGACGCCTACTACGAGTCTAGGCCCGAGGAGTACTATAGCCAGGAACTTACCCCCGTTGTCTTTGACCCCGACAACGAGGAGGTCTTGAAGTTACACGTGCTGGCCTACGCTATTCAGGTGGGCAGGTTACGTGAAGCCTCTCTGCCCCCCTCGTGGAGGAGGGCAGCGTTAAAGCTCGAGTCAGAGGGGCTTCTCCTGCTTAGAGGCGCAAGCTACTACCCCTCCAAGGAAGCTTGGCGCCTCGTGAGGGAGC
>Ga0190367_1000245_pt1 | contig 41539 bp, 37 predicted proteins | sample 4872181011_MG_FD_171838 | JGI IMG/M metagenome (GOLD analysis project Ga0190367, IMG submission 171838) | Hydrothermal vent microbial mat bacterial communities from Southern Trench, Guaymas Basin, Mexico - 4872-18-10-11_MG | ecosystem: Environmental > Aquatic > Marine > Hydrothermal vents >... | reverse complement strand
ATATTAATTCAGAGCGAGGCTAAAGCTGGCTCTAGCAGTGTTTTAGATATACTTTCTGTAAAAATAATAGAAAGAAGCAAAATAAAAACCGTTGTATTTCTGGGAACACCTGAAAACATAAAAAAAGCTGCGAGTGGAGAAAAAATTGGCACTATAATTGAGAACTAATCTGGGTTTGATGAAAATGAAATCTGAGGAGTTAAAAAAGATTTGTAGTATTCTTTTTGAAAGCGGAGCTTTAAAATTGGTGCCTAGATCTGGTTGGTTAAAAGTTGGAGTAGAAAATCCAGAAAGTGTTGCAGAACACAGTTTTAGAACAGCGTTAGTAGCCTTTTTTTTATCAATTATGGAAGGCTTTAATTTTTCTAAAGCCTGTGAGATTGCATTTTTAGCTTTAATCCATGACTTGCATGAGACGAGAACACTTGATTTACATAAACTTGCAAGGAGATATATTAAATTAAATGCTGAAGATGTATTTGAAGAGCAATTAAAGAACTTTCCTGAGGAAGTTAGAGAATCTATTTTAAAGTTAAAGGAAAATAGGGATATAGTTGAGATAGTGGAGGATGCAGATAAAATAGAGTTATATCTTCAGGCTAAGGAATATTCTGAAAAATATCCCTCAGCAAAATACTATATGGAAAACATTGAATTGAAAAAGAAGCAATCAAGAAAACTGCTGGAAGAACTAAAAAGTACAGATCATAGGTGGTGGTTAAAATTTGAGTGAAAATCTGAAATTCATATGTGACAGAATGCTTGGTAAACTTGTGACTTGGCTTAGAATTTTTGGTTACGATACGCTTTATGCAGGCGATCTAGAATTTGAAGACGAGAATTTTGGTAATAGTAAAATAGACGAGGATAGAGTTCTGGTAAATAAATTCAAAGACAGAATCTTATTGACTAAAGACAGGGAACTTTATAGATTAGCCAAAAAGAGCGGAAGGGCTGCAATTTTAATAACTTCAGATCAGGTTCTTACTCAGATAAAACAATTGGTAGCTACACTAGGTGTAAAGACTGAACCTGTTATGAATAGGTGTAGTGTTTGTAATACGGTCTTAAGGAAGCCTAGTAAAGATGAAATTTTAGAATTTATGAAAAAAGAAGGAATAAAGGAAGACCTAGAGAAAAAATATGATTTATGGTATTGTGAGAAATGTAAAAAACTATATTGGATGGGAAGTCACTGGAAAAACATGAAAAGATTTATTGATGAATTAAAAAAATTTAGAGCATAGATTAATATGAGATGTTTACACTGTGGAGCGGAAATTCCATCCCCAACAGCATTTTGTTTGCATTGTAATAGAAAAAATGCAATATCTTCTGCTTTATTTGTTGAAAATGGTTTTGTAATAATTTATTTCATTGGAAAATACCAAATTGAGAGATACAGACTTAAAATATACGAAGATGATGCATCAATAAGAAATTTGCTTCAGCATGTAGCTGAAAAATTGCATGAAAGAAGATTAAACGAAATTTGGGTCTCTGGGGTAAGTAAAAATAAATTTAGGAAATTTGCACAGCTCTTGAAACTATATGCTTTATCACCATTGACTATAACATTTACAGATGAGTTCGAGTCAGCAAATGAATTTATAGACAGCTTAACTAAGCATTTAAGAGCTGTGGAAAGTATAAAAAAGGTTTATATAAAACCTGATGAGAAAATTCAGGGATCTCATCCAACCATAATAGGAGAAAGAGAAGGAGTAAAATTGTTAAGGAAAATAGCTGAATCAGAATACGTTAAAAAGATAGTACCTGGGGTTATAGAAAATAAAGGCACAGCATCTGGTGGAGTGAAATTAAAGCTAACTAGATGTGATGAAAAAGGAAATATAAGAGCTTTACTGATAAGTGGAGCAGCTGTACAGGAAATATTTATTGTTACAACAGCTAAGGATAAAAGAGAAGGAGAAATCATACTTAATATGTTGCAAGGATTAATTCAGAGCGAATAATTTATAATCAGTTTTTAATAAGTTTGCCACGTCTATTCCTGCTTTTACTGAACCGTTCATACTTCTTTCTGGATAATTTGGCTTGGAAGTCATGCCTGCTATGTAAAAACCTTTTATTTTTGTTCTATACGGAGTAACCTTGCTTAAATATCCAGTCTCAAATATCGGACCACTGTATTTGGCTTTAAAAACTTTTATCCATTTTATTTTTCCATCAAATCCAAGCTTTTTTAAATCTTTTAGAAATAGTTTCTTTATCTGATGATCAGGGAGATTGTACAATTTATCATTTGGTAAAGAATAAGCTGCTAAGTACATCAAGTGTTCTCCGTAATCTTCAATGGGCATAAAATTCGTATGCTCTATTACCGCACCAAATATGGCATCTTTTACATTGATCCAATACATGTCCTCAGTTAAACTACTGTTAGAGGATATCAAAACGCTTATTGAACTCTGGTATCTTATTTTTGGAAGATTTAATGGAGCTTTGAATATTTTACTTAAATTTAATAAATTTCCAGTGTAAATAATTGCATCAAATTTTTTACCGTCTATAATGAACTTTTTATTAGTTATTTCTATTCTTCTTACGTTTTTATTGAATATCTCTAAATTATCCTTTAATCTTTCTATAAGTTGCCAGAAACCACCTTTAATGTAACCTAATATCTCTCCTTTTAATGTTCTTTTACTTCTTGTTGCAACTCTTGCAAGCAACCAGGAGTAGCTAACATCTTTAAATTCATCACAAAATTTTGCTCTAAGTAATGGTAAAAAGAAGTTATTAAGTAAATTATGTCCAAGTTCATATCTTATACCATCTATCGCCCTTATATTGTCAAACTTTTTGAAGTTTCTTCTTTTTGCATTCAAAGTAAATAATGCTAGTCTTATCTTGTCGGATAGATTTAGGTGTGGAAACTCTAAAATTTCATTTATGGTGTTTAGTGGATAAATTTTCCAATTTATTGCGTAACCAACCCGTACAGTTTTCCATTTCAACTTATTTTTAAGCTTTAATTTTTTTATAAGGTTTAGCAAGTACTTATCGCCTTTGAAGCAATGGTGATAAAATTTTTCAATGCAGTATTTACTTGTGCAGTATGATGAAACTAACCCTCCAACACAATCTTTCTCGAATATTGTAACCTCTGCAAAATCTTTAAGCTCGAAACCAGCACTTAGTCCAGTTAACCCTGCTCCAATTATTGCTACTTTCATCAATCTTCAAACTCCTCTGCTAACTCACTTGCATTAAATACAGGACCATCTTTACAAACTCTTTTTCCATTTTTTAGCACGCATGTACCACAAATGCCAATTCCACATTTTATATATCTTTCTAACGAGAATTCAGATTTTTTAAGGAGATTTTTATCCCTTAGAACTTTGTATACTCGTTTAAGCATACCTTCAGGTCCGCAACAATATATTTTGTCAAATTTTTCAATATTATTAATTTCCAGCAGTAAATCTACTACAGTTCCTTGAAATCCCTCACTTCCATCCTCTGTGGCTACAATCACATCATTCTTTAGTATATTCTTAAAAATTATGTCTTCACGAGTTTTGGCTCCGTAAAGGACAAGAACGTTGCTATTTATTTTCTTTAAACATATATATAAATATAAAAGAGGAGCTATACCGATGCCGCCAGCAACAATCAGACTGTGTTTGGATGTTAATGTAAATCCTCTTCCAAACGGCCCCCTAACGCCGACTAATGAACCAGTAGGTATGTTTGCTAAAACTTTAGTCGTTTCACCTCTCACCTTCACTGTAACAGAATTTTGTGACGAAAGACTTAAAGGAATCTCCTCATAATTAAAAACATTTAGCATTATAAACTGTCCAGGGTAGGATGGAATCTCATTGGAGAAGTAAATTGTTGAAATGGAAGGATTATGTTTTAAAACTTTAACAACTCTAAGAGAATACATCTAATTGCACACCCACGTTTTTAAACAAATTAGTAAATTAAAAAACTTTATAAAACTTCATACTCTGTGAGCTGCACCAATTAGCTCACTTATTGGACCGTAGACCCTTGTGAAACTCTCTAAACTCTCTTTTATACTTTTTATAATCTTATAACTGTAGAAAAACGCTGATCCAATTTGAACAGCCGAGGCTCCAGCTAAAATAAACTCTATTACATCTTCATAGGTGGTTATTCCACCAACACCAATTATAGGTATTTTTATTTCTTCATATAAGTCCCACACACACTTTAGAGCCATTGGTTTTATAGCTTCTCCACTCACACCACCGAATATATTACTTAAAACTGGCTTACGAGATTTTATATCAATACGTAATCCTTTGATGGTATTTATTGCAACAACTCCGTCAATTTTACACTCTTCAGCAATTTTACCCAATTCTATTATATTTTTTGAGTAGGGGATCTTTGCAAATACAGGTTTTCTTGTTTTTTTCTTTGTTTCTGCTAATATATCCTTTACAAGTTCCTGATCTTCGGCAATATCAGCTCCAAGCCCTTTAACATGTGGGCAACTGAGATTTATCTCGAATGCATCAGCCATTGGAAATAAAGCAGTTAAATTTGAAATATCTTCGGCAGAATATCCGTATATACTAACTATTAGAGGACAAGCTTTATTAAACTTTTTTAATTCATTGGAGAAGTCTTTGGCCGACATATTGGCAAGACCTACAGCATTTAAAAGCCCGTGTTTCCAGTTTATTACCACTGGATTTTTGTATCCTTCCCTTTTCTCAAAACTTACTGATTTTGTAACTACCGCTCCTGCATATTTTGATATTATATTTAATGATGATGAATAACTACCTAAAATTCCACTAGCCAAGATAAGGGGATTTTTTAATCTTAACTTACCAATTGAAACATCTAATGTCATTGCTTTCAGCTCTATTTTGGGAACTTTAAAAATTACTTTTTCTAAATACTATGTTCACTCATAAAAAAGTAACAGTTTTGCTTAACATGGATATTTTTTAAAATATGTTAATTCTATTAGAAGATAATAAAATTAGTTTATAGATTATAAATAATAAAATTAATTTAATTCAAATTTTTAATTTAATTAGCTTCTTAGCTTTTTAACCATATATTCAAATCTCTTTGTATAACCAAATTTTCTATAGTAATCTCTCACCCCAACTCCACTAGTTACAGCTATTTCGTCATATTTTTCTCTAGCAATCTCTTCGGCGGTCTCTAAAAGTCTTTTACCAAACCCTCTATGCTGATATGCTGAAGGATCACGTTGACCTAAAGCTAGAGCTTTGCCATATATGTGTAGCTCTCTTATTAGTGCACAATTGCTAATCTCTTTTATAAATGGTTTGTTTGGAAATCTCAGTCTGATGTATCCAAGTAAGGCATCGTATTCTTCATTTTCAAATGATATAAAGTATTCTATCCCTCCAGAAGCTTTATACTTTCTTATTACAAGCTCAAAATCTTTTGGATCTATTTTTTTACCTAATTTTAGAATTTTATGACCAATTTCTCGGCATCTAATACATCTACATGAATATCCAAGTTCATCTAACCTTTTGTGAACTAACTGTCTGATATTCCCCTTATCTAAACCAATAGCATGATGCACAGGGATATCTCTCTGAATTCTTTGAACTCTTACCCATTCAGGAAAGTATTTTTTTGCTCTAGCAATTAACTCTACCACTTCTTCGGTAGTTAAAGGTTTATACTTTCCTTCTTTCCACCAATTGTACAACTCAGTACCCTCTACTACAAGTGTTGGATATATTTTTAGAAAATCTGGTTTGAAGTTATCGTTTGTAAAAATCTCTTTTAACATGTTTAAATCCATTTGAAAAGTAGAATCTGGCAATCCTAGCATTATGTGATATCCGACTTTAAGTCCTGAATCTTTTAAAAGAGCTGTAGCTTCTATACTATCTTCCACAGTGTGACCTCTTCTTATTTTTTCCAATACATGGTTGTATATGCTTTGTACACCGATTTCAACTTTAGTACACCCAAATCTTAGCATTTCAATTATGTGCTCCTTTTTTGAAAAATCTGGTCTAGTTTCTATTGTTAATCCAACGCATCTGGCTTTAGCTTTCTCATTTTTTCTCTTAGCTTTTTCAAGAGATCTCTCTTTTTTGACTTTTTGCCTATTAAAAACGTTTAATGCGTTAAATATTCCGAGAATAAACTGTCTTTTATATTTTTTATCTCTAGCTGGAAATGTGCCACCCATTACGATAATTTCAACTTTGTCAACCTCATGACCGACAGTTTGAAGCTCCTTTAATCTTGCTAAAACTTGTTTGAAAGGATCGTAGTTATGCTGGGCACCTCTCATAGCTGCAGGTTCTAGCCCTATGTAACTTTGTGGAGTACCTCTTTCCACACCTCCAGGGCATGGAACACACTTCCCGTGTGGGCAAGGAGCAGGAGAAGTCATTACTGAGACTACTGCAACTCCTGATATTGTTCTAATAGGCTTTAACCTTAATATATCCTTTAGAATATGAAAGTCTTTATTTTCACCAAATTCTTCTTTAAAATATGTGAGAATTTCTGGGTCGGATGGAATCTTTGTGAGTTTATACTGTTTGCTAACTTTTTTCTTTATTTTAGCAATTTCCTTCTTATTTTTTATATTTTCCTTTAATAAAGTTAGGGCAATATTTATACAAGCTTTTTTCAAGTTATCATGCAAAATTGCCTGCATCGCGCTCAACACTTAATTTGAGAATTTTAAATTAAAAACTTTAACCTTGGGATTATGTCTCCAGAATGAACTCCATAAAAATTATTTTGAAAAATTTCGAGGAAAACAAAATGTAAAGCAACTTTTTAAAGCTAAAAATCTTTTTATAAAATAATAATATTTTAATAAAAGGAATTAAATTAATATTATAAAAAATCTTTATAGCATATTATTAAAATTATTAAAATATTCTAATATAATCTTTTGGAGCTGCATCAATGGGTTCCAAATATTTTCTTAGAACCTTTGGAATTTCCACAGTTCCATCATCGTTTTGGTAGTTCTCAAGGATGGCGGTGATTGCCCTAGTCGTAGCGATTGCTGTGGAGTTTAGGGTGTGTACAAAACCTTTAGTAGGCTTTCCTCTCTCCTCGGCAAATCTTATATTTAATCTATAACTTTGCCAATCGGTGCAATTGCTACATGAAACCATTTCTCTGTATTTTCCTTGAGCAGGCATCCAAGCTTCTAAATCATATTTTTTTGCGGCAACAATTCCCAAATCGCCTGTACATATATTTACAACCCTGTAAGGAATTCCAAGAGCTTGCCATATCTCTTCAGCGAAACTTATTAATCTCTCATGCCATTCCCAACTCTCATTTGGATGACAAAACACAAATTGTTCAACTTTATGGAATTGATGGACTCTGAAGATACCTTTGGTATCTTTTCCATGAGCTCCAGCCTCTTTTCTGAAACAGGGGCTAACCCCTGCATACAGCAGGGGTAATTCGTCCTCTTCAAGAACTTCGTTCATATACATGGCAGCAATTGGATGCTCTGAGGTGGCAATCAAGTATAAATCCTCATTCTCTATTTTGTATATCATTTCTTCAAAATCGGAAAGAGCAGTAACACCCTCATAAGCTCGTCTTCTCATCATATACGGGGGACAAACAATTTTAAATCCTTTTTTTGCTAGAAAATCTAGTGCAAACTGCATTAGTGCAAAGTCTAGCCAAACTAAGTCATTAAGTAAGTAAAAAAATCTTGATCCTGAAACCTTTGCAGCTCTCTCAATATCAGCCCATTTGTTAATGCTAATTATATCAGCATGACTTATGGGGAGTCTATCTATCACCTCGTATTCAACAAGACCTTTAGTCATCTCCACGAAGGAATCAACATAGTTCTTGTATACCTTTGGCTTCCCCCAATATCTTACAGGTACGTTATCTTCTTCACCTTCCCCAATTGGAACAGATTCGTGCACGATGTTAGGGATCGAAAGTAAAACATTTTTTAACTTGTTTTCTAGCTCTTTTACTTCTTCTTCCTTCTTCTTGATTAGCTTTGAAATTTCTCTAGCTCTTTTTATTAACTCCGGCTTCCTCTTATTTTTTATCATTTCGGAAAGAACGTTTCTCTCGTGTCTAAGTTTATTGAGATTTGTAATTTCAGCTCTCCATTTTTTATCCAATTCTATGGCAATTTCAACTATTTTTGTATCCTCACCTCTCTTTTTCTGGGATTCAATCAAAACCTGAGGATTTTCTCTTAAATATTTAAGGATGCTCCACATCTTTAATCACTAAGTCCAGACCATCTTTTAAATTCTACTTGGATATCTAACTTTTCCAAAACCCTTCCGACTATATTATCAATTAGATCATCAATTGTTTTTGGCTTTATATAAAATGCTGGAACAGGTGGCATGATAATTGCACCCATCTCTGCCAAAAGTAGGAGTGTTCTTAAGTGACCAATGTGTAAAGGGCTTTCTCTAATGAGTATAATTAAGGGTCTTCTCTCTTTTAGCGTTACATCGGCTGCTCTGGTAATTAAGTTGTTTGTGATTCCATAAGCTATAGATGATGCGGTGTTAATGCTGCATGGTGCAATAATCATACCGTCGTGGTAGAAAGACCCACTAGATATTGGAGCGGTAAGATCGTCATACTCAAAATATTTGTAGGCAAGTTTTTTTAACTCCTCTACGGATATACCCGTTTCTAGTTCAAGTATTTTCTTGGCAGTGTTGGAAACAATTAAGTATGTTTCTACATTGCACTTTGAAAGCTTTTTTAATATATTGACACCGAATATTTGGCCTGAAGCTCCACTTAGGGCTATAATTATTCTTTTTTTCTTACTACTAAGCTTGTCGTTTTTATTGTGAAGCTTTATCATTCTGTATCACCGTTTTAGTTTATTTAACACCAAATGCTTACCTCAAATGAATACACTCACCTGCAGATATTGCATGTACTTGGTTGGAGTCCGATTTAACCAATAAATTACCATCATTGTTTATATCAATAGCTAAGCCAGTAATTGTTGAAGTAGGAGTAATAACTTTAACTTTTTTACCGATAGTGTCAGATAATTTTCTCCACTCATTTATAATGTAATTCCAGTTTTGCTTTAAAGCCACATCATATAGGTTAAAGAAATTGGAAAGTATACTTTCCAATATTTTGCTTATCCTTTCAGGTTTACCAGTAATATCTTTTATAGAGACAGCATTGCTTAGATTATGGGGCAAATCGTTATTTACGTTGACACCAATACCAATTATTACCAGTGGGGACTCATATTCTCCGATAGTCTCGCACAAAATTCCACATACTTTTTTTCCATTGATCAATACATCGTTTGGCCACTTTAATCTAGCATTTAGAAATTTTAAAGCTTTACACACCGAAATTCCGGCTAATAAAGAAACTTTTGGTAAATCTTGTATGGAAAAAACTCTAGGAAGTGTGATTGTAAAATATAATCCGCCTTTCTCGCTATGCCAGGTTCTACCAAACCTACCTTTTCCTTTGGTTTGTTTTTCTGCAATTATTAGTAGATTTGGTTTACCTTCATCTTTAGCTCTTATATTTGTGGAGTCTACAATTTTATAATAATGTATCTCCTTTATTGGTTTATTTTGTCCTATTATATTTAATTTCTTGCAAATTTTTAGCACTTCAAACGGTGATAAATCAGGGCAACTTTTTAACTCATACCCAAATCCTTTTTTTGATTCTATTTCATACCCAAATCTTTTTAATTTTCTAATGGTCTTCCAAATTGAAGTTCTACTAACCTCTAACTCTTTTGCGATATCTTCTCCAGAAATGGGACCATTTAATAGTTTTTCAAGAACCTTGTAAGTTGGATCGTCTTGAGTTAGAATCACCTTCATTTAACGACACTTGCAATCTTTGTATTATTAAAACTTAAGGAATTAGGAATTAATTAAACTTTTAAGAGGTAAAATTGAAGCGGACGTGTTAACTTAAGGGTGCAAGCTTTAAATATTGAATATATATGCTTTTCGCGCTAAGTTAACACGTCCAATTGAAGCAAAAGAAAATATTATAATAAGGTAAGCTTTTTCTTTTTCTGTGTATTTGGCGGTAAGTAGTAAAAAGGATATAGCATCGCAAAACATAAAACAGAAAATTTTGGAAATGGTAAATGTTGTAAAGGATGAAAGAAAAGAACAGTATCACTTTTATTTTACCGACTATGATTTAATTCTTGTAGAAATAGATGATGACTTAATATATAGTGATTATTTGGATCAAAGGTTAAGAAAATACATTGAATTTGATGAAATCTTATTTTTATCTAGACATAGCAGCAAAGATAGGAGAAAAATATTTTCCACGCATTGTACAGGTAATCTTGAGTCCGCAGAGTACGGTGGAAAGCCGTATTCTTTAGCAATACCAGCTAGTTTCACGATGAAAAATTTTCTTCTGGCATTAAGCAAAAGAATAAATAGAAAACCAGAATTTCAAATTATGCTTGAGGCTACGCATCATGGACCTACTGAAATTAATGTACCAATGGCGTTTTACGAAATAGGCTCTACTGAGGAAGAATGGAAAGATTTAAAAGCAGCAGAAATTGTTGCGGAATCGCTACTTGAAGCTATACAGAATAAAAGAAAGTGGAAAATAGCAGTAGGTATAGGCGGAACACATTATGTACCCAGACAAACAGAAATAATGTTAGAAACTGAGTTCTGTTTTGGACATAATTTTGCAAAGTATACGTTTGATTACCTTAACACTGATATATTAATTTTGGCAGCAAAAATTAGTAAGGCAGAGTGTTTTATTATAGATGAAAAATCTGTAAATAAAGCAGTTAAAAAAATTGTGGAGGATGCAGCAAAATCTCTTGGCATACCGGTATATAAGACTAAAGAGATAAAGAAAAAGTATAAGCTACAAGAGATATAAGTATTAATTTTCTCTCTTACTAAAATTCAAGGCAAATAACTCTGGTGGAATTTTGAACTCTTAGACAAAGCTTTGCTGAGAGAAAAGCTAGTTAAAGTGTAATTTTTGTATTTTTGACTTGTAAAAATTTGCAGAAAACTTTAGAGAAAATGTTAAATTTAAAACAAAAACGAAAGGCATAGTAATAGTTTCCTAACATAAAATTTTTTAAAGTTAAAGAAAAAAGCTTCTCTGAAAATAAAGACTAGGGAGGTAAAATAATGGTAAAGATGAAAAAAGCAAGAACTAGAACACCGCCCTTAATGTCATCGGCTGGAATAATGAGGTACTTTGAGGAGGAGAAAACGCAGATTAGAATTAGTCCAAAAAGTGTAGTAGTTTTTGGGCTAATGATAGGAGTATTGCTGCTATTTCTTAATGCATACTACGGTTTATGGCCAAGATAACTTTTTAGACTAAGTCATTTTGGTTGCTATTTGTTTTAATTTCTTTAAATTTAAATTTCGATATCAAAAGTTTGGAAAATGTCTGTGAAATGTCAAATTTTTTGAAGTGAAACAAAATGGACTACACACTACTTGTGATTTTAATATTTTTAATATATTGGACTTTTATATCTATTCTAAAACGCAAAAAGAGATTAGATGGTAGAATAACTGCTATAGGCCCTCTGCTAATGATAAGAACAAGTAAAGGTTTAAACTTCCTCGAGAAACTCTCAAAAAATAAAAAATTTTGGAGAACAATTGCTAACTTGGGAACTCCTTCAGTGTTTGCTGGTATGTTTTTCATGTTCACATTGATAGTATTGATGAATGCTATGATGATCTCTTCACCCCCACCACCGTCACCAGTGACAAATCCGAGAAATGCCTTACTAATTCCAGGAGTAAACGAGTACATACCGTTGGTTTGGGGATTAATTGGTTTAATAGTCACTTTAATTGTACATGAATTCTCTCATGCAATTTTATGCAGAGTAGAAAATGTAAAAGTAAAAGCACTGGGTTTGCTGATGATACTTGTGCCAATTGGAGGTTTTGCTGAACCAGATGAGAAAGAACTCTCTGGAAAAAACTCTAAAACCACAAGAATACAAAGAATTAGAATTTATTCCGCAGGAGTTATAAGTAACTTTATAACAGCAACTTTTGCGTTTGCAATTTTTTTCATTCTGTTAAATTCTGTTACACCAGTTCCAGGAGTTTATGTAGTTAGCGTTTATAAAGATTTTCCAGCTTATGAAGCAGGTATACGGGAAGGTATGTCTATTATAAAGATTGATGGTGATAAGGTTTTAAGTATCAAAGATTTTGCGGAAAAACTAAGAAATACAACTCCAGGTCAGATCATAACGGTTACTGTTCTTTTTAACGATGTAGAACGAGAATATAAGGTTAAATTGACAAAAGCACCAAAAGGAGATCATGGATTTATGGGTGTAGTTGTTAAGGATCCAACATTAACTTTGAAAGTTCTTAAAAGGATACCAGAATATTTGTACTCCCCACAAGGATGGTTAATTCTAATTGGTATGCCTCTAACGTTTACTGGATTTGGAGAAGATGCAAGTATGTGTTTCAAGCCCACTGGATTTTGGAAGAACTACGGTAATTTAATATTTTACCTTTTAAACGTATTTTATTGGATTGGATGGCTAAATTTCTATGTTGGATTATTCAACTGCCTTCCAGCAATACCTCTTGATGGAGGAAAAGTTTTGCATGAAGTATTAGCTGGAATATTAACTAGAAAGTTTGGCGAAAAAGGAGAAAATATTTCCAGAACGGTTATAAATTTCTTAGCAATATTTATATTTACATCTATATTTTTGTCAATACTAATTCCAAATCTAAGATTAAGATGAATGGTTTTCACTTTGTAGAAAATTTCCAAAAATATTAGCTGAAAAATTCCTAAAGTCTTAAGATTTTTAATTTAAAGAAAAATTTTAGGCGTGATTTTATGAGGATAAAACCGCTATGCCCGGCATGCTTACTAAGTAGAGCATATCTGGAAGCAAAAATGGCTACGAAGGATCAAAACAAAATTAAAAAAGCAATAGAGGTAGCATTGAAAATACTCAGCGAGGAGTATCCAAAGGGTGGGATTAATGCTGTTATAGCTACAAAAATGCATAGAAAAGTTTATGAAGTCTTAGGGACGAAAGATCCATATGCTGAAGTGAAAAGAAAGGCAAATATGATTGCATTAAACTCTTTACCTGCTGTAAAGGATTTTATTAATAAACAGGAAGACCCCTTCAAGGCATCAGCAATAGCATCAATTATTGCAAATACATTTGACTATGGAGTAATGGGGCACAAAGTAGAAGAAGATTTTTTGGATTTCTTTTTTAAAAAATATAAGAGAGGTCTAAAAATTGATAATTTAGATGAAATAAGAAAAATAGTAAAAAACGGATATGTTGTATATTTAGCTGATAACGCTGGGGAGATAGTGATTGATACGCTTTTCATGAGAGAGATAAAAAAGCTATGTAAATGGTTAACCGTGGTGGTTAGAGGGAGACCAATATTAAATGATGCAACAATTAGCGATGCAATAATAGCTAAAGTTGACAAAGTATCGGATGAAGTTTTGACCAACGGGTTGGGTGCAATTGGTATAATAGAGGAAGAATTACCTCCAGTAACTCTCAAAAGGTTAGAAAACGCAGATATTATAATTGCAAAAGGTATGGCCAATTATGAATGTTTATCTGAAGGAAGATTTAAACCTATAGCTTTTTTATTGACAGCAAAATGTGAACCTGTAGCAGAAGACATTAATGTTGAAATTGGAGATATGGTAGCAATACTGAAATCTTGATATTTTATTATTTTAATTTTATAAAATCGTTGCTTGCAAAACCTCGCTTTTCAAAACAGGATACGCAAGGGGGTTGACGGGTGGGGTTTGTTGGCGGTAGTTTAAAATACTCCGAATTTTTACGAAAAGATGGAAAGTTTCCGATGAAGTCCCCTTGCGGAAGAGATGGCAAAGTTTAGCCCATCGGATAAAAAGTCCGATGGGATGGGGGAGCTGTAGCCCCCTGAACTCCCGTATGAAGCTTTGCCATGGAGGCAGGTAGAACGGAAGAAGCTCCGCCCTTTAGGGCGGGGGTAGCTCACACCAATAAGTGTAAAGTTTACCTTCAGTCGCTGAGAAGGCCCCGTCCGTAACAGTAGATACCAAGGTTCAAATTTTTGGCAACCAAGTATTTTAAAGTGCCTTTATAAAGTTTATAAACTTGGTTGCCAAACTTTGTCATCTACTGGATAAGATGGGAAGGAGACGCTTGGTGATATCTCTATAATAGGTAATTTAGGAAAAAATAAGAAAAAGATGCGGAAATAGGTACTGTTATATTATCGTCTATGTATTTTCCAAGGATTTTGCTTTGCCTTTCTACTAGACTTGAAATTAGAAATGATAAAAACATTGCAAACTCTGCAACTTTGATGTAATACTTTAAAATGATTAAATACATAAATAAGAATACTACTGTGGATGATAAAAACATAGATATTGTCGGTAATGCTTTAAACTTATTTAATTTCATTCTTTTTATAATTCCAGAAACACCATCACCTATAGAGCTAGCTACTATGCCTATGAAGCAAGCATCCATTGGTAGAAAAATTGTAATAATTAAAGCGGAGATACCAAAGTATATATGAGCGCCAATTTTTTCTCTCTCATAATCTCTTAGTAGAAAACTCGGAAAAAATCTTGAATCTCTTTTTCTTAAAATTTCAAGCGCAAGAAAAAGTAATAAAGCTATACTTATAAAAATTATAAGGTAAAATCTCCCAATAAGAATGTACAGTGGAATGTAGCCAACTCCTAAAAAATGTATAATTTTTCGAAAAATTTCCTTTTTAAATGATCTCACTTCCAGGTTTAACATCTTTTTCTGGTAATAGAAGAACTGGTTTGTTATTATCGTTTATTGCTAACAACATGCCTTGACTTTCAACACCCATTATTGTTGCAGGTTTTATATTGACTAAGATTGGAACCAATTTGTTTACAAGATCTTCTGGAGAATACTGCTCGGCAATTCCAGCTACGATTTGTCTGGTCTCCCCTCCAATATCAACAATTAGTTTTATTAATTTTTTACTACCTTTTATCCTTTCTGCTTCTAAAATTTTTCCAATTTTAATTTTTAACTTCTTAAAATCGTCTATCGTTACTAATTCTTTTTCAATTTCTGAAGTCTCTTCTCTAGATCTTTTTTTAATTCTATTAATTAATATAGATTCCAGTTTTTTAATTTTCTCATCATCGATTTTTTCAAATGGAATTTCGGGTTTATCAATCCTTAATTTTCTAGTAATTTTGAGAGCATCATCAATTTTTGCGTTTTTTACATCGATTTCAAAGATTTTACTGAGTTTTTTCATTGTTTTTGGTAAAACTGGGTATGAAAATATTACTATAGCTTTAATTAACTGCAAACATGAAGAAATAACTTTTTTACACTCATTTTTATCTTTTTTGATGAGATTCCATGGCTCTTTGCTTTGGAAATAATTGTTTCCGAATACAGCTAAACTCATAAATGCATCGCTTAGAGCTTTAAACTCCCATACCTTTAAAGCATTAATTATCGCATTTTTAGTCTCTTGGATCTTGTTTAGGATCTCATTATCAACTGAGTCAATTTCAATCTCACCAAAATTTTTCCACGCAAAATGTAACACTCTGTATATGAAGTTACCCAGATTTGCAACAAGCTCGTTATTTACTTTATCTCTAAACTCTTTCCATGAGAAGTTTAAGTCCTTTTGATGCGATGTGTAATTTACTATGTAAAATCTAAGATAGTCTGGATTTAAACCTTGGAGAAGATAATCCTCATCTACCCAAACTACGTATCCTCTGCTTTTTGAGAAGGTTTTGCCCTCTACTTTAACCATTCCACTAGCTACGATATTCTTAGGAAGTTTATATCCGGCAGCTTTTAAAAGGGCTGGCCAGAAAATGCAGTGATGGTAAACTATATCCAGCCCGATAAAGTGTGTAATATCGCCCTCTTTCAGCCATATTTCCTTCCAGTCAAATCCTAACTTCTTAGAAGCTTCCTCTGTGAATGAAATGTAACCTATAGGTGCATCAACCCAGACGTATACAACTAAGTTTTCCTCTCCAGGGAATTTTACACCCCATTCCAAATTTCTAGTTATACACCAATCTTTAAGCTCTTTTTTGACCCACTCTTTTGCATAGTTTATTGCATTTTCTGTACCATTTAGATTATTAAGAAAATCCATTAAAAAATCTTTAAACGCACTTAATTTGAAGAAATAATGTTTCTGTTTTTTTAGTATTGCTTTAGTTCCACATATTTTGCACTTTGGATCTAAAATCTCACCAGGTTCTAAATGTCTGCCACATCCTTGGTCACACTCATCACCTCTTGCTGGGCTACCGCAGTAAGGGCAAATTCCTTCTACGTATCTATCTGGTAGAAATCTTTGGCATTTTGGACAGTATGACAACTCTATTTCCTTTGCATAAACGTATCCATTATCTATTAATTTTTTAACTATTTCTTGCGTTCTTTTGTGGTTATATTCTGCATCAGTTCTGCCAAAGAAATCAAATTCTATTTCAAGAGCTTTAAATATTTTAATGAAATGCTCGTGATATTTGTTTACGAGCTCCTGTGGAGTTACACCCTCTTTCTCAGCATTAACCACGATAGGAGTCCCGTGACAATCGCTTCCGCATATAAAAATAACCTTCTCTCCAAGCATTCTTAGATATTTTACATAGACATCAGCGGGTATATATGTTCTTAAATGACCAATATGAGCCTTTCCGTTTGCATAAGGTAATCCACAGGTTACGAGTTTCACAGGATCACCTCAATCTAAAGTTATTTTGGTGATTAACCAGTTTATCATAATAAGCTTCCTTTAGTACTTCTTACTTCTTCACCTTCTATTTTAATTGCATCCTTGAAAGATTTTGCAAAGGCTTTAAAAATAGCCTCAATCATGTGATGTAAATTTTTACCTTTAACTTGTATGTACGCGTTGATACCAGAGGTTCTGCATAAAGTTTCAAAGAAATGCTGAAACACTTCAGCATCAACACCCTCTATATAGCCTTTTATTTCACCGTCTAGGTTAAATATTCCTCTACCGCTTATATCAATTCCGCAAATAGCAACGCTCTCGTCCATAGGTATTATGCAGCTACCAAATCTTTTTATGCCTTTTTTATCGCCTAAAGCTTTCCTTATACTTTCACCCAAGGCAATTCCTACGTCTTCGATAATGTGATGTTTGAGATCACCACTAGCTTTTATAGTAACTTTGATCTCTGAATGTAAAGCTAAAGTTTCAAGCATGTGATTAAAAAAGGGTATAGTAGTCTCGATTTCATAGCCTTTATCATCCAAATCAACTTCCACGAGGACATCAGTTTCCTTTGTTTTTCTTTTAACTCTCGCAAATCTCATTAAAAACACCAGTCTTAGTTTAGCTCATTAATTCAGTTAGATCACGGAAATTTAATTTACCTGTGTATAAAGCACTACCGATTATTACACCTCTGGCACCTAATTGTTTTATTTTAATTATTTCATCTTTCTTGCAAATTCCACCTGAGACATACACGGGTTTGCTTGATAGACTTAATATTTGGCTGATTAATGTAATATTAGAACCCCTCATTAAACCCTCAACGTCAACATTTGTAAATAAAAAGGATACTTCTTCCTTGTTGTATTTTTTGATTAAATCATATACCGATAATCTAGTTCTCCTTTTCCACCCTTCTATGACTATTATTTCCTTTTTTGCATCAGCAGCAATTATAATTTTCTTGGGATATCTTGAAATCAGTTTTTTAACGAACCATTCATTTGTTACAGCTGAAGTGCCAAGTATTATTTTGTCAATTCCAGCATTTAGTAGTTTGTTAGCCAATTTCTCATTTCTTATACCTCCTCCAACATGAAGTTTGCAGTTTACTTTCTCTCTTATGTTTAAAATTACATCTAAATTTTTCATACTTCCTTTTAGGGCACCATCTAGGTCTACTATATGTATGATTCTTGCGCCAGATTTTTCCCAAAATTTAGCAATTTTTAGTGGGTCATTATCCGAAAATATTAGTTTATTTGGGTCACCTTGCTGTAATTGCACACATTTTCCATCCATTAAATCTACAGCTGGGATAACATCAAATTTAGTCATACAAGTTAAACTTTTTTAATCATTGGTAAATTTAAATGTTCAGTTTCATAGTTGTTTAAGAATTACTAGTAAAAAAGTTAAAGAAAATTAAAAAATTAAATTAGAAACCACAAAGTAAAAGAAAAGTCAGATTTTAGCCATATTTAGACTTTCCATCTTTATTTAATTTTTATATTATAAAATAATAATAAACTATCTAAGAAAATCTAATCATAAAAGTTAAAAAGCGATTGTAGAAACTCATAAAATAGTAGGTGGGCTCGTAGCTCAGCCAGGTAGAGCAACGGGCTTTTAACCCGTTGGTCGCGGGTTCAAATCCCGTCGAGCCCGCTTTTTTATCTCTTTTTAAAAACTATTTTATTTTGCAATCCTACTACAAGTTAGTTTTTAATTTGAAGTAGAAACAGAATAAGAAGCGAAAATTTGTCGTAATTTTTAAACCGTTAATTTTTAATTTTTCTCTCTCTGACAGAAAAGTTAACTAGGATAAACTTTATTTTGAAGTTAAGATTAATCTTTAATTTTGAAATAGGTGAGATTTGATGACCAAATTTAGGTTGCAGGATCATATACTGGTTCCTAAGCATGAGGTTTTATCTAAGGAAGAAGCTGAGGAAGTACTTAAGACTCTCGGCATAAGAAAAGAGCAATTACCAAAAATAAAAGTTACTGATCCTATTGCGAAAGAAATTGGGGCTAAAGTTGGAGACATTGTCAGAATAATAAGAGATAGTCCTACTGCTGGGAAATCAATTGCATACAGATTAGTAGTTTAATTTAAGGTAGTTTCTCATTTGAAGATTGGTGATGTAAATGTTGGATAGAAGGGTTCTTGCTCGAGCTTATTTTACCCATGAAAGACTGGTAAGACACCAAATTGATTCATTTAACAGATTTCTTGATGAAGGATTACAAAAGGTAATTGATGAGCAAGGTAAAATAGATTTGGATATCCCAGATACATATGTTAAGTTGGGTAAGATTTGGGTTAGTAGACCCATTATAAAAGAAGCTGACGGAACTCAGTCTATTTTGTATCCAGCTGAGGCAAGACTTAGAAATTTAACCTATGCGGCACCAATTTATCTAGAAGCACAAGTTGTTGATGAAGGGAAAGAACTTGAAGAAGAAGTTGTTGAAATAGGAATGCTACCAATCATGCTAAAAAGTAAAGCCTGTAATTTGAATTACGTCGATGATGTTACGAAAGTTGGAGAAGACCCACTGGATCCTGGAGGTTACTTCATTATTAATGGTACAGAAAGAGCCCTAGTTACACTTGAGGACTTAGCACCTAATAAAATTTTACTGGAAAGAGAAGAAAGATATGGTGAAAAAGTAGAAGTTGCAAAAGTTTTCAGTCAGAGAGCTGGGTACAGAGCACTGGTAATTGTGGAAAGGGGTAAAGATAATATACTTGAGGTATCATTTCCACAGTTACCAAGGAGCATCCAATTTGTAGTTCTAATGAAGGCATTGGGAGTTGAAACTGACGAAGAAATAGTAAGAATGGTGAGCGATAATCCAGAAATTATGAAGTTTATGCTTGAGAATGTTGAAGTAGCTGAGGTGGAAACTCAAGAGGAGGCAATAGAGTACATAGGTAGAAGAGTAGCACCGGGACAAAGCAGAGAATATAGAATAAACAGAGCAAATCAGGTTTTAGATCAGTACTTCTTACCTCACTTAGGTACTGACCCAGAAGCTAGAAGAGCTAAGGCATTTTTCTTGGCAAGAATGGCTGAGGCAGTGTTTGAGTTAGCCTTAGGCTTAAGAATGGAAGATGATAAAGATCATTATGCTAATAAGAGACTAAAGCTTGCCGGAGATTTAATGGAAGAAATATTCAGAGTAGCATTTTTAAGATTAGTTAAGGATGTTAAATACCAGCTGGAAAGAGCTAAAGTTAGAGGAAGACCACTAAAAATGTCCACGGCAGTCAGAGCTGATGTATTAACTGATAGAATTATGCATCCTATGGCTACTGGAAATTGGGTTGGAGGCAGAACTGGAGTATCGCAGTTAATTGATAGACACAATTACTTGTCGGTTTTGTCTCATTTAAGAAGAGTAGTATCTCCTTTGTCTAGGTCTCAACCTCATTTTGAAGCTAGAGATCTACATCCAACACAGTGGGGTAGAATATGTCCAAATGAAACTCCAGAAGGGCCGAACTGTGGATTGGTTAAAAACTTTGCACAGTATACAGAAGTTAGCATAGGAGTTGATGAGGAAGAAATAAAAGGAATACTTTACAGTTTGGGTGTTGAACCGATAAAACCTTTTAAAGGTGGTTAGCCATGAGAAAAGCAAGAGTTTATGTTAACGGTGCGTTAATTGGCTTTCATGAAGATGGCAAAGCTTTAGCAGAGTTAATAAGGGAATTAAGAAGAAAGGGAAAGATATCCAATCAAATAAATGTAGCTTATTACCCTGATTCAAATGAAGTTAGAATTAATACTGATGCTGGCAGAGCTAGAAGACCGCTTATAGTTGTAAAGGATGGAAAACCACTTGTTACTGAGGAACACATTGAAAAATTGAAATCGGGCGAGTTAACTTTTGATGACCTAGTTAAAATGGGATTAATCGAATTTTTAGATGCTGAAGAAGAAGAAAATGCATACATAGCCGTAAACGAGGAAGAACTAACTCCTGAACATACACACCTTGAATTAGATCCAAGCTTAATTGTTGGAATTTGTACAGGATGTATACCTTATGCTGAACATAACGCATCACCAAGAAATACAATGGGTGCAGCGATGACCAAACAAAGCTTAGGCTTACCTTATGCAAATCTAGCATGGAGAGCAGATACAAGAGGACATCTTTTACATTATCCTCAGATACCTATAGTTACAACTGATACGCAGAAGGAAATTAAATTTGATGAAAGACCTTCAGGTCAGAATTTCGTTGTTGCTGTGATTAGCTATGAGGGATATAATATAGAAGATGCGCTTATATTTAACAAGGCTAGTATTGACAGAGGTTTAGGAAGGTCACACTTCTTTAGAACATACGAAACTGAAGAAATTAGATATCCTGGAGGTCAGGAAGATAAGTTTGAAATTCCTGGAGCAGATGTTTCTGGATTCAGAGGAGCCGAAGCTTATGCACATTTAGACGAAGATGGATTAGTTTTTCCTGAAACAGAAGTAGGACCAGATGATGTATTAGTTGGAAAAACATCACCTCCAAGATTTCTTGAAGAACCAACAGAGTTTGGAATCACTAAACAGAAAAGAAGAGAAACATCAGTTACTATGAGGTCCAATGAGAGAGGAATAGTTGATGCTGTCTTCATCATGCAATCCGAAAGTGGATCAAAATTAGCCAAAGTTAGAGTAAGAGACTTGAGAATTCCAGAACTAGGAGATAAATTTGCATCAAGACACGGACAAAAGGGAGTTATAGGTATGATAGTACCTGAGGAAGACATGCCCTTCACGGAAACTGGAATTGTGCCAGACATGATTATAAATCCGCATGCAATTCCATCTAGAATGACAATTGGACATGTCTTGGAAATGATTGGAGGAAAAGTTGGATGCTTGGAAGCAAGAAGAGTAGATGGAACAATATTTCACGGAGAAAAGGAGGAAGATCTAAGAGAAGCTTTAAAGAAATTTGGATTCAATTACACAGGGAAGGAAGTAATGTATGATGGCATAACAGGAAAAAGATTTACAGCTGATATTTTTGTGGGAGTTATATATTATCAGAAATTGTATCACATGGTTTCGAGCAAAATACACGCCAGAAGCAGAGGTCCAGTTCAAGTTTTGACAAGACAACCAACAGAAGGTAGAGCTAGAAAAGGTGGATTAAGATTCGGAGAAATGGAAAGAGATGTGTTAATAGGACATGGAGCTGCGCTGTTATTAAAGGATAGGTTGCTGGAGGAGTCAGATAAAGTTGAAGTTTATGTGTGCGGAAACTGTGGACATGTGGCAACATATGACTTTAGGAAAGGTTATGCCTATTGTCCAGTATGTGGAGATGATAGCAATATACACAAAGTCGAAATGAGTTATGCTTTTAAGTTGCTTTTAGATGAACTAAAATCAATGATGATAGTTCCAAGGTTAATTTTAACAGATAAAATCTGAATGAGTCTTGAATTGATTATGTTCATTTTTTACATTTGTTAAGGAGGTGCAATTTTATTGGTTCCAAAAAGAATTGGCGCAATAAAGTTTGAAATTTTGAATCCGCAGGAAGTTAGAAAGCTAAGTGTAGCAAAAATAGTAACTCCAGAAACTTACGATGATGATGGATATCCCATTGAAGGAGGGTTAATGGACCCAAGACTTGGCGTAATTGACCCAGGATTAAGGTGCAAGACGTGTGGCGGTAAAGCTGGAGAATGTTTGGGACACTTTGGACATATCGAATTAGCTGCACCGGTAATACATGTTGGTTATGCTAAACTTATTGCAAAGCTGCTTAATGCAACTTGTAGAAAGTGTGGAAGAGTTTTACTGAAAGACGAAAAGAGAGATAAGTTTATTCAGGAAATAGAAAAAAGAAAGAAATTAGGTCAAGAATATGACGACATTATTAAAGAAGTATTTAGAGTAACAAAGTCTGTAAAGAAATGTCCTCACTGTGGTGCTGAGCAGATTGAAGTAAAATTTGAGAAACCAACATTTTTCTATGAGGAAGGTCATAAGCTTACTCCTAAGGATATAAGAGAAAGACTTGAAAGAATACCTGATGAGGATCTTTATGTTTTTGGTTTAAATCCATCAGCGATGAGACCAGAATGGCTAGTTCTAACTGTTTTACCAGTACCGCCAGTAACTGTTAGACCATCTATTATACTTGAAACGGGACAGAGAAGTGAGGACGACCTTACACATAAGTTAGTTGACATAATTAGAATAAATCAAAGATTTCTTGAAAATAAAGAAGCTGGAGCTCCACAACTGATACTTGAGGACTTATGGGAGCTTTTACAGTACCATGTTACTACCTATTTAGATAATGAAGTAAGTGGAATACCTCCAGCTAGACATAGAAGCGGAAGACCACTGAAAACTCTATCACAGAGACTCAAAGGAAAAGAAGGAAGATTCAGAGGAAGTCTTTCTGGAAAAAGAGTTAATTTCTCAGCTAGAACTGTAATAAGTCCTGATCCAAACCTGAGTATAAATGAGGTAGGAGTACCTAAGGAAATTGCGGAAGAGTTAACAGTAACTATGTATGTTACGGAAAAGAATATTGAAGAAGCAAGAGAGTACATACTAAGAAAAGAACATCCTAGGGCCAATTATGTTATAAGACCAGATGGAAGAAGAATAAGAGTTATGGATACAAACAGAGAAGAACTAGCAGAAAAAATAGAACCTGGATGGATAGTGGAGAGACAATTAAAGGATGGTGATGTAGTTTTATTTAATAGACAACCATCGCTCCATAGAATGAGTATAATGGCACATTATGTTAAAGTTTTGCCGTATAAGACATTTAGATTAAATCCAGCAGTTTGTCCACCTTACAATGCAGATTTTGATGGAGATGAAATGAATTTACATGTTCCTCAGAGTTTAGAAGCTCAGGCTGAAGCAAAAATACTAATGAGCGTTCAGGAGCATATACTTTCTCCAAGATTTGGTGGACCAATAATAGGAGGTATACATGATCATATTAGTGGACTATATTTGTTAACAAGGGGTGAAAAATTATTTACAAAAGAAGAAGTCATGAATTTAATAAAGCCTCTTGAGATATCTGAATTACCGCCTCCAAAGTACAAAGATAAGGGCCTATGGACAGGTAAACAAATCTTTAGCATGATTTTACCAAAAATTAATCTTGAATTTAAAGCTGCAATCTGCCAAGGTTGTGAAGTGTGTAAAGGAAAGAATTGTCCACACGATGCCTACGTTATAATAAGAAACGGTGAACTAATAAGTGGAACCATAGATGAAAAAGCGGTTGGAGCGTTTAAGGGCCTAATTATAGATGAAATAACTAGGAAATATGGTACGGATATGGCTAGAAAATTCATAGATAACATGACTAAATTAGCAATTCAAGCAATCATGTATTTTGGATTTACACTGGGTATAAATGATGAGGACATACCTGAGGAAGCTTTAGAGCAAATTAAGGAAGTTATAGCTGAAGCCGAAAGAAAAGTTGAAGAATTAATTGAAACTTATAAGAAGGGTCTACTGGAACCTATGCCTGGAAGAAGCCTCGAAGAAACACTTGAAGTAAAAATAATGCAAACTTTAGGTAAAGCTAGAGATAAAGCAGGAAAAATAGCCAGTAAATATTTAGGTATGGATAATCCGGCAGTGATAATGGCAGTTTCAGGAGCTAGAGGATCAATGTTAAATCTTACACAAATGGCAGCATGTATAGGACAGCAATCAGTTAGAGGAGAGAGAATAAAAAGAGGTTATGCTTACTCTAACAGAACTTTACCGCACTTTAAACCGGGAGATCTTGGTGCAAGGGCCAGAGGTTTTGTTAGAAGTAGCTATAAGGGAGGATTAAGTCCAGTAGAATTCTTTTTCCATGCAATGGGTGGAAGGGAAGGTTTAGTGGACACCGCGGTTAGAACATCGCAGTCTGGATATCTACAAAGGAGATTAATAAATGCTTTACAGGATCTGAAGGTTGAATACGATGGTACTGTAAAAGAGCAGACATCAGGAACATTGGTTCAGTTCAGATATGGCGAAGATGGAGTTGATCCGATGAAAAGCTTTAGAGGAAAAGCAGTTGACGTTAAAAGAATAGTTAGTGAAATATTAGCTGAGGAAGGTGTTAAGAAATGAACTATGATGAACTTTTAGAGAAATACCCTATGCCCTTATCAATAAAAGAGGAGATTAAAAAAGAATTAGAGAAAATTAAAGCGGATAAAAAGTTAGCTGAGAAAATAATAAAAAGATGCTATGAAACTTACTTATCAAACTTAATAGAACCAGGAGAAGCTGCAGGAATAGTTGCAGCACAATCTATTGGAGAGCCTGGTACCCAGATGTCTTTACCACCTTGGGAAAAAATCATAATCAAAGAAAGTGAAGCTGGAGGAATAAAAATAGTGGAAATTGGTAAACTCGTTGACAAATTCATTGACAAATTTGGATGTAAAAGAGAAGGTCCACATGAAATCTGTGAGGTTGAAGAATCTGGTGTATATGTTCTAAGTTTGGATGAGAATGAAAAAATAAAATGGAAAAAAGTGGTTAATTTTATCAGACACGAATTTAAAGGCAAATTAATAAGTATTGAGACCGAATTAGGAAGAAGAATAACTGCTACTCCAAATCACTCTTTTGTTACTAAGATTAATGGCAGAATAGTACCTATAGAGGGACGCAAACTAAAAATTGGTGATAAAATCCCTATTTTAACTAAAATGCCAAGCAATGAGCGAGTAAAAATAAGTAATTCGCTGAAAGAATCAGAACATTTTGAGGCTGGATACAGTTATGCAAAGGAATTAATTAAAACGTTTGAAGAAAGTTCCGTAGTATGCCAGGAAAATCAAAAATTAAAAGCACTTGCTTACGATGGTGCTAGTTTTGACCTGATTTGCAGGATAAATCAAGTGTTAAATTCCAGTGATGAATTTGCACTAGGATTCATAAAAGGTATCTTGGATGAAAACGGGAAAAATCTTGAAAATGATAGGTTAAGAATAGTTTTTAAGTCAAATGATTTAGCTAATTTAGTATCCTTGTTGTTCTCTAGATTTGGAATACCCGTAATGAAAATAAGAGAGAGTTGTGAAAACACAATAGTTTTAGAGACTTTAAATATATTTAACATGGAGTTAAGAAATAAATTGAAGAGTTCAAACAAAAAAGACATTTACTGGGACAGAATTAAAAGTATAAGTGAGATATACTATGAAGGAAAAGTTTACGACATATCAGTGGAGGGTCTGGAAACTTTTGTTACGTTTGATGGAGTTGTAACACATAATACGATGAGGACATTCCATTATGCTGGAGTTGCAGAAATTGACGTTACGTTAGGTTTACCTAGGCTTATAGAAATACTGGACGTCAGAAAGAATCCATCTACACCTATGATGACTATAAGATTAACTGAGGAATACGCAAAGGACAAAGAAAAGGCTAAGGAAGTGGCGAATAGAATAGAAGCCACAACAGTATTTGACGTTGCAGATGTAATAACGGATATAAAAGATATGACAATAGTTATAAACTTAAAAAAGGAGTTACTCGACAAAAAACAGCTAAGTGTGGAAGAAGTCAAAAAGAAGCTTGAAAAGAACTTAAAAATGGAAATAGGGGAAGGAAAAAATGAGTATCAACTGATAATAAGGATACCAGAGCCATCTTATAAGCTACTTATGGATACATTTGGAAAGTTAAGAAAGATAATCATTGCAGGAATAAAGGAGATAAGGAGAGTTATAATCAGAAAAGAAGGGGATGAATACGTTCTTTACACAGAGGGATCAAATTTAAAGAAAGTTATGAAAGTGAAGGGGGTTGACTTTACAAGAACGCTAACAAATAATATCTATGAAATTTACGAGGTACTTGGAATTGAAGCGGCTAGAAATGCGGTAATTAGGGAGGCTATGTCTACGTTGCAGGAACAAGGGTTAGAAGTTGACATTAGGCACATAATGTTAGTTGCTGACGCTATGACTGCAGATGGTGAACTTAAGCAAATTGGAAGGCACGGTGTTGCTGGCGAAAAGCAAAGTACATTGGCAAGAGCTGCATTTGAAATGACTGTAAATAATTTGCTAGAGGCTGCAGTAAGAGGAGATGTAGATGACCTTAATGGTATAACAGAAAACATAATTGTTGGGCAACCAATTAAGTTAGGTACAGGTGACGTTAAATTAGTTGCTAAGTATTGGGCACGTAAGTAAACTTTTTAAAACCCTTTTCAGTTAATGCAAGGTGAATTAGCAGAGGAATTTCAAGGTGCAAGTTGATGGTAGAACTAGAAAAAGTGCTGAGAAAGGTTTTAAAAACAGGCAAAGTATACTTGGGAAGTAAGAGAACCATAAAGGCGTTAAGAAGAGGTGAAGCCAAATTAGTTATTGTAGCATCTAATTGTCCAAAGGAAATCAGGGAAAAAATCGAGAAATTTGGTAAGCCTGTTATAGTATTTAATGGAACTAATATGGAGTTAGGAGCGGTTTGTGGGAAACCCTTTAGCGTGGCAGCTCTTGCTGTAATAGATGAGGGAGAGTCCGATATATCATCTCTTATTGAAAAGAAAGATTAGGGGTTGTTACTATGGGAGTGAAGTTAACTTCTGAAACTATAAGATATTTAACTCTTTTTGAAGGATTGACTGGTGCTAGTGTTAAAGATTGTATGATTCAAGATGACAAAGTTATATTTGTTGTAAAAAAAGGAGACATGGGTATAGCAATAGGAAAAGGAGGAATGAATGTAGAAAAAATGAGAGAACTAATTGGTAAAAAAATTGAAGTAATAGAACACTCAGACGATCCTGTAGAGTTTATCAGAAATTTATTTAAGCCTATAAAAATAAATGTAAAATTATTGGAAGTGAAAGGAAAGAAAATTGCACAAATCTATGTAAATCCTCAATATAAGGGATTATTAATTGGTAAGGGAGGAAAAAATATAAATAAGGCTAAAGAATTAGCTAGGAGACATCACGAAATAGAAGATATAATAATAAAATAAATATTATATTAGCTTTAAAATATTTATTTAAAAAGTAAAAATTTCGCGGTGAAAAATTATGCCTAGAGGATTATTTGCTGCTAGAAAGCTTATAGAGAATAGAAAGAAGTTTAGGTGGAGTGATAAAAGATATGTTAGAAGAGTCTTGGAATTGAACGTCAAGGCTGACCCATTAGAAGGAGCACCAATGGCAAGAGGTATAGTTCTAGAAAAAATAGGAATTGAAGCTAGACAACCAAACTCAGGAATTAGAAAAGCCGTAAGAGTGCAGTTAATAAAGAATGGAAGGCAAGTCACAGCTTTTGCTCCAGGAGATGGAGCTATAAACTTCATAGATGAACATGATGAGGTAATAATAGAAAAAATAGGAGGAAGAATGGGAAGAAGCATGGGTGATATACCAGGAGTTAGATATAAGGTTATTAAGGTTAATAATGTATCACTTAAAGAATTGGTAAGAGGAAGAAAAGAGAAACCAATAAGATAACTTTGTTTGAAGTTAATATCAGGAAAGGTGGAAATTTATATGAAATTTGGGTTCACAAAGGAAGAGTTGTTTGTTTTTGGGAAATATAATCCATTTGAAGTTGAGGTTAAAGATCCAGCGTTAAAGAATTACATATGCCTAAAACCAAGATTTGTACCACACACCCATGGCAGGCATGCCAATATACCGTTCGCCAAGCAAAATGTGTTCATAGTTGAGAGACTCATAAACAAAGTAATGAGAAAAGGTAGAAATACTGGAAAAAAGATACTAGCTTATAACATTGTTAAAGAGGCATTTGAGATAATAGAGAAGAAAACAAAGAAAAACCCACTTCAAGTGCTAGTTGATGCAATAATCAATGCTGGACCTAGAGAAGAAATTGTTAGATTAAAGTATGGAGGTATAGCAGTACCTAAAGCTGTGGATACATCAAGTTTAAGAAGAGTAGATGTAGCGTTAAGAAACATCTGCGAAGGAGCAAGATTGGCTAGTTTTAAATCAAAGAAAAACATAGCAGAATGTTTAGCGGATGAAATAATTGCAGCAGCAAATAATGATTCAAGAAGTTATGCTGTATCTAAAAAGGAGGAAGTTGAGAGAGTTGCTAAAAGTGCTAGGTGATGTTATATGAGAGCGAAGAAAATGATGGATAAAATTAAGGAACTGATGTGGAAACTCGACAGAATCAGAAATATGGGTATTGTCGCACATATAGATCATGGTAAAACCACATTGAGCGATAATTTATTAGCTGGAGCTGGAATGATAAGTGAAGAACTTGCTGGAAAGCAGTTATACTTGGATTTCGACGAATTAGAACAAGAAAGAGGAATAACAATAAATGCCGCAAATGTTTCAATGGTACATGAATATAAAGGAAAAGAATATCTCATTAACCTAATAGACACGCCAGGTCATGTTGATTTTGGAGGAGATGTAACCAGAGCTATGAGAGCAGTGGACGGAGTAATTGTTGTAGTAGACGCAGTAGAAGGTGTGATGCCTCAAACTGAGACGGTTCTAAGGCAAGCTTTAAGGGAAAATGTGAAGCCTGTTTTGTTCATAAACAAGATTGACAGATTAATTAAAGAGCTTGAACTTACACCAAACGAAATCCAGCAAAGACTTGTGAAAATAATAACTGAAGTTAACAGATTAATTAAAGCCATGAAACCTGAGAAATACGATAAATGGAAGCTAGATGTCACTGCAGGAAGCGTAGCATTCGGTTCAGCACTGTATAAATGGGCAATTAGTGTACCATCAATGAAAGAAACTGGAATAGGGTTTAAGGAAGTCTATGAATATGTAAAGAATGATAAATCTGATGAGCTAGCAAAGAAAACTCCGTTACACAAGGTAGTTTTAGATATGGTAATCAGACATTTACCATCTCCATTAGAAGCGCAGAGAGAAAGAATAGCGGTAATCTGGAAAGGAGATTTGAATTCACCAGAAGCACAAGCTATGATGAGATGTGATGCAAAGGGACATGTGATTCTAATGATAACAAAGATAATAGTGGACCCACATGCTGGAGAAGTAGCAGTAGGAAGACTCTTTAGCGGTACGCTTAGGCCAGGAATTGAATTGAACATAGTTGATAGAAAAGCAAGAAACAGAGTACAGACAGTTGGATTATTTATGGGTCCAAAGAGAGTTGAAGTTGAAGAAGTGCCGGCTGGAAATATAGTTGCTGTAGTAGGATTAAGAGATGCTGTAGCGGGATCAACATGCACGGATTTAGAAGAATTTACACCATTCGAGGCGATTAAACATATAACTGAACCAGTAGTAACCATGGCTATAGAGCCGAAGAATCCAAGGGATCTTCCAAGATTGGTTGAAATATTAAGACAAATGGCTAAGGAAGACCCAACAATGCAAGTTACTATAGATCATGAAACTGGAGAACATTTAATTAGTGGATTAGGTGAATTACATCTTGAAGTTAAGGTTGAAAAAATCAAAAGAGATAAAAAACTTGATGTAGTAACATCACCTCCAATTGTAGTCTTTAGAGAGACTGTAACAAAGTCATCCCCAGTGGTTGAAGGTAAATCGCCTAACAAGCACAATAAATTCTACATAGTAGTTGAACCTTTGCCTTACGAGGTTATAAAATTGTTTAAGGAAGGAGAAATAGATTTAAAGGACAAAAAAGCTAGCAGGAAGAAGTTAATAGAGGCGGGATTATCAAAAGAAGAAGCTGCAGGGTTGCAGGAATATTATGGAGGTAATGTTTTCTGTGATGTCACGAAGGGTATACAATTCTTGAATGAAACTATGGAACTAATCCTGGAAGGTTTCAGGGATGCAATGAGAGCTGGACCTCTAGCTAAAGAACCAGTGATGGGTGTGAAAGTTAAACTGGTTGATTGTAAGCTGCATGAGGATTCAGTACACAGGGGGCCAGCGCAGGTTATACCAGCGGTAAGATCAGCTATCTATGCTGCCATGTTACAAGCAAATCCAACCCTTCTGGAACCTTATCAGAAATTGTATATTACAGTTCCTCAAGATCTATTAGGAAATGTTACGAGAGAAATACAAGGAAGAAGAGGTCAAATTTTAGAAATGAGGACTGAGGGAGATTTAGCAGTAGTTGTAGCTAAAGCACCAGTAAAGGAAATGTTTGGTTTTGCTGGGGATATAAGATCTGCCACAGCTGGAAGAGCTTTTTGGAGTGTTGAGCACGCAGGATTTGAGCAAGTTCCACAGGCTCTAGTTGAGGACTTTATAATGGAAATTAGGAAAAGAAAAGGACTAAAACTTGAAATACCCAAACCAGAAGACTTTATTTAAAATTAACTTCTTTTTTCTTGCTTTAAATTTTCAATGAATACTGCTAGTTGCCAAAGTGGAAAAATATGCAGGATCCTGTTAAGGATCTGAGTCTGAAAAGTAGATTAACACTTTATGAACTATTAAAGCAATTTAAAGATACTGGAGGATTTACCGCAAAGAAATTAGCCACAGCTTTGGATATATTAAAGGAAATGAAAAAAGAAAAAGCAACAGTTTTCTTATCCTTTCCAGCATGCATAGTTGCTACTGGCACAAGAGGTGTTTTAAAGGAAATGGTCAAGGAAAAAATCGTGGATGTTATAGTTACTACTTGTGGCACATTGGATCACGATTTAGCCAGAATCTGGAGGGATTATTATCAAGGCGATTTTGTTGTTGATGATGCAGATTTATATAGAAAAGGTATAAGCAGAGTGGGCAATGTATTCATTCCTAGAGAGAATTATGGTATAATTCTTGAAGAAAAGTTGTTACCTTTTTTTGAGAAAATTTTTAGTGGCAAAAAACCTTTAGCAACCTATGAGTTAGTTTGGGTTATTGGAAAAGAAATAGAAAAATACGAAAAAGCTGAGGAATCTATAATTTATTGGTGTTATAAAAGAAATATTCCAGTTTTCATACCAGGCATAACGGATGGAGCAGTTGGATCGATTTTATGGACGGTTTATCAGAAGTTGAGATATCCTTTAATTGATATCTTTAAAGATGAGGATAAATTAAGTGAAATTGTTTTTAATTCGAAAAAAACTGGTGCAATTGTAGTAGGAGGAGGGATATCTAAGCACCATTTGATTTGGTGGAACCAATTTATCGGTGGTTTAGATTACGCTATTTATATCACAACTGCTGTAGAATGGGATGGAAGTTTATCGGGAGCAAGAGCTAGTGAAGCAGTTTCTTGGGGGAAAATAAAATCTACCGCAAGCTTTGTGACGATAGAAGGTGATGCTACAATAATACTGCCTTTATTAATTGGAGCGTTTTTGGACTTAGCAAAGACAAATAAGCTGTAGCTTACTAAGTTAAATATTATCTAAGTTAAGTACTGCTATGTATTATTATATCTAAAAGCAAAAACAGTAAGTTCCCTAAAATTACCGAAATTATATAACCTATTGTAATAAAAACTATAAAAGGAAGTAATGGAGTAATCCAGACCTCCTTTATACCGGCCTCTTTCATATTCCTTATAATTGAGTTGCTGGGTTCGACACCTTTTAGGCTTCTTTTGAAGTTACCTTTTTCATCAATGTATTCGAGCAAAGCGCAGAACTTAGGTATGTTTTCTATATTTACCTTCATGCCCACAAAATACTTTACATTAAGATTGTGAAGCCCTAATTTTTTTAAATTAATTATAAATAAGTAAATTGAAATTAGTGGAGCGAAGATTACCGAATTTATAAGCGTTACAAGGGCTAATGGAAGTAAAAAACACTTAAAAAATGGAAAGTAATAAAATTTGGGATAAACTGGGAAAAATAACGCAAGGGCAATTAATGCTTTGGAATCAGCACCACCAAACCCAAGATATGGCAATGCTAGAGAGATAAGAACAGTAAGTAAGATCGAAATTAAGTAATTAAGCAAATCGTAATTAAACAAAAGAAATTCGTATAAATTTAACGGTATAAGAACTATTAAAGCCAAGATCCAGAGCTTGGGAGGAACAATTCTGTATCTTATATCAAAAAAGGATGCTACCAATAAAATTAGAAGAAATATTATAAATTTTATCAAATAAAATAGATCACTTATCATAAAGCTCGATCAAATCGGAAATTATGGCGCTTGCTGTCTCAATTTTTCCAGCACCTCTACCAATTATGCAAATTTCCTTTGCTAAATCAGTTTGAATTAGAATTGCGTTAAGTGTTCCAGAAATTGCTAGAGGATGATTAATTGGTATTAAGCGCGGAGAAACTTTTGGTTTATCATTTTTTCCAACTTCTGCTATCAATCTTATTGTATAGTTTCTTTCGAGAGCAACTTCAAAAGCTTCTGGAGTAATTCCAGTTATTCCAATTCTTTCAACATCGTTGAATTTTACATTTCTGTTCATCAATGCGTTTGCCAAGATGACTATTTTAGCTGCAGCGTCAATTCCTAAAACATCGTAGCTAGGATCAGCCTCAGCTATTTTTAACTCTTGAGCTTCACTTAGAACTTGCTCGTAAGTTAATTTTTCCTTTTCCATTCTTGAGAGTATATAATTGCAAGTACCATTTAATATTCCTTTTATTGAGTATATTTCATTTCCTGCTAGATCTCTTTTAACTAGTTTTATTACAGGCATAGCTCCACCAACTGTAGCTTCAAATAATAGTTTAGACCCATGTTTATCGCAAAGTTTCATTAATTCTCTATAAGCTACAACTAGTGGTCCTTTATTTGAAGTTATCACATTTATACCCTTTTTTAAACACTCTTTTATGTGAGTTAAGCCAGGTTCACCGTTTTCAATGTTTGTAGGAGTAACTTCAATTGCTACATCAAAATCGTAATTGTTTATTACATCCATTGTTGATAAATCCATCAGTAAACGGTTAGTACTTCTTTTTATTTTTAATGCATCAGTTAAGTTTATACCATTTTCATCAATTAGGGCACTTTTTGAATCAGTGATGGCAATTACTTTAAAATCTCCTATAATTTTTCTTAGTTCATCTCTTTTTTTAATAAAAACTTCTGCAACCCCTTGTCCTACAGCTCCAAATCCAAAGATTGCAATTTTTATCATAACTCCCCCAAGATGAATTATTTTGATAAATCCTTTAATCCTTGATTAATAAGTTTGCAAAATTCAGAGCATACTTTTTTGTGTAAAAACTGCACAGCAATATTTAAATATTGTCGGAGAAATTTGAAGGGAGAGAAATAATCTTCAACCTGGAAATTGAAATTGCTTTGGGGAATTTTGTAATAGTCATGGGTAACTATCTAGAAAAATAAAGTTAAACTGAGCAGAGTTGTATTTTAGTAAAGAAATTGGTTTGTTGATGAGTAATAAAAATGAAAACGTATGTTTTACCATAAAATGTAAACCTTCGAGATAAAAGGAGCGTGGTGAATTTTTGGCAGTAATATCGATTGTTGTGGAGCTAAAGGATAAACCTGGTCAACTTTTAAAAGTATTGGAGCCAATTTCTAAGCTTGGTGGAAATATCATTGGTATAACACATAAAAGAGATAAAATTACACCGCTTGGTAGAGTACCAGTAGAAATATCCATACAATTAAATGAAAAAAAGCTGAATAAGCTTATAAATGAGCTAAAGGCTAGAGGAATAATAATAAGGAGATATAATGAAATACGGTTACTAGCTACAACTTCAGTGCTCCTTGTTGGTCATATAATTCACACTGATTTAAGTGATACGATAAATAAAATAGATCAAACAGGATTTGCTGAAATAGTAGACATGAAAATATGTATGCCACAAATTAACGAACCCTCTACAGCTTTATTGACAATTTCCGCGATAGGAAAAGATGAATTAAAGAAAGCTATAGAAATTCTGAAAGAAATTTGCAAGAAAAAGGACATTTTAGTGATAGAACCTCTTGAATTTGAAACTTAAAAAATTGGTCGGAAAAAGAATCAAATTTTTGTTATTAAATTAGTTATATTTAAAATTTTAATAATATATTTTTATAAAAACCATAATTTATCCTATTTTCCCTAAATCAGAAGTTTTTGGACTGTAAAAGCTAAAAAAATCTCCCAAGTTTCTGAAGATCTTAATTATTATTTTTAAAATGTTTTTGAGTATTATCTTTTCTTGTTAATTTTTAAGTAATTTTTAGTCATATATAGGGACTCCTTCAGTTTCAGTTAATTTTCTGAACTCTTCCATTAGTGTTCTTGTTATTTTACCAGGTTTTCCATCTCCGACTTTTCTTCCATCAATCCAAGTAATTGGAGCAATCTCAGCGGCGGTACCGGTTACAAATATCTCGTCGGCCGAATATAAATCAAATAAGCTCAAGTGGGTCTCTTTAAATGGAATTCCTAGCTTGTGAATAATTTCAATTACGGTTTCCCTGGTAATTCCTTTGAGATTGTTTATTGTTGGTGGAGTGTATACTACTCCTTTTTTGACAATGAAAATATTATCCCCACTACCCTCAGAGACGTAACCGTTATGATCTAAGAATATTGCCTCATCGCCGCCTTTAACATTTGCCTCAATTTTGGCGAGAATATTGTTAAGATAATTTAGTGATTTCAAATTTGGTGGTAGAGAGTCAATTGAATTTCTTCTTACAGTAACAGTGACAGCTTTTAAGCCTTTCTCGTATAGATCTCCATAAAGCCTTTCCCACTCTTTCGCGATTACTATTATTGTAGGTTTTTTACATTTTCTAGGATCTAAACCCAGATCTCCAATCCCTCTTGTTACAATTGGTCTAATATAGGCGTTCTTTAATTTGTTTCTCCTTAAGGTTTCTAGTATAATTTCAGCAAATTCTTCCTTGGATATTGGAATCTCTAAGTCTATAACCTTTGCACAGTCGTACATTCTATCTAAATGTTCCATTAGCTTGAAGACTTTACCATTGTAGGCTCTTATTCCTTCAAAAACACCATCCCCGTATAGAAATCCATGGTCAAACACGCTAATTTTTGCATCTTTCGCAGGAACAAATTCACCATCAATATATACCAGCAAATCCTCCTCAAGCATCGAAATTTTATGAAATCTTCTTAAATAAAAAAATATCGTTAAATGTAGATTCAAAAATATTTCAAAAATTCGAGTAAGTTGTTTCCTTGAGGTAAACTAGCTTGAATTACCTTTAATGTGGGGATTATCCGTTAGTATATACAATCCTCGGAATTGATATAAAAATTTTAGTTTATATTTATAAAATTTATTTTATTAATTATTTAATTTTTTAGTTGCTAAGCACATTGGATTTGTAGTTAAGATAAGCATGAAAAACAGTAAAATTCAGCTAATATTAGCTTTTAATTTAACAATAAAGCAAACCTTTTTAGATAAATTAAAATTATCACGATTTCCAGGTGAAATACACCAGTAAAGTATACAACAAATTTCACTTTCTGTAAACTGTGGTAAAGTTTTTAACATATGGGGATTTCTGAAAAAAATAAAGGCAAATAGAAAGACAAAAACTTCTGAGATGCGTATAAAAAATTTTAAGAAACTTAGAATTTAAAGGAATATTGAAAATAATTGGACTGATAAAGCTTAAAAATAAGCATATTTTTCAATAATGTTAAAAACCTTAAGAAAGTATTATATTTTAAGTTGGAGGCTTAATTGTGAGCGAAGAAAGAAGAAAACACCAGCTAAAAGATGCGGAATTATTGGAGTATTTAATGGAAAGATTAAAGAAGTTAGAGGGAGAGTATTTAAGATTAAAGGAATTGTATAGAAGACTTGAAGATGAAAAGAGATTTGTTGAAAGTGAAAGAATTAGATATGAAAGAGAAGTTAGAAGACTTAGAAGTGAAATAGAAAGGTTAAGATCTCCACCTCTTTTAGTTGGTATAGTTTCTGATGTTTTAGAAGATGGAAGAGTTATAGTTAAAAGTAGTACTGGACCAAAATTCGTAGTACATGCATCTCAATCCTTAGATAGAGAACATTTAAAGCCTGGAACCAGAGTTGCCTTAAACCAGCAAACTTTAGCAGTAGTAGGTATTTTGCCTCCACCTAAAGATCCAATGGTATACGGTTTTGAGGTAGAGGAAAGACCAAATGTTACTTATAATGATATAGGTGGATTAAAGAAGCAGATTGAAGAAATTAGGGAAACTGTAGAACTGCCTTTACTGAAACCAGAGCTTTTTGCTGAGATAGGAATAGACCCTCCAAAAGGTGTGTTACTTTACGGTCCACCTGGTACTGGTAAAACTTTACTAGCTAAAGCAGTGGCACATCATACGAAAGCGACATTTATAAGAGTAGTAGGTAGTGAATTCGTCCAAAAATATATTGGAGAGGGGGCCAGGCTAGTTAGGGAAGTTTTTCAGCTTGCTAGGGAAAAAGCACCATCAATAATTTTCATCGACGAGCTTGATGCTATTGCTGCAAGAAGAACAACAAGTGATACTAGTGGAGATAGAGAAGTGCAAAGAACGTTGATGCAGCTACTATCTGAAATGGATGGTTTTGATCCAAGAGGAGACGTAAAAATAATTGGAGCTACAAATAGAATAGATATTTTAGATCCAGCAATTTTAAGGCCTGGAAGATTTGACAGAATAATAGAAATACCATTACCATCTTTTGAAGGTAGAATAGAGATATTCAAAATACACACAAGGAGAATGAAGCTTGCACCAGATGTAAACTTTAGAGAACTAGCCAGAATGACAGAAGGAGCAAGCGGAGCTGATATAAAAGCAATTACAACTGAAGCTGGAATGTTAGCAATAAGAGAAAACAGAACAGAAGTGACATTTGCTGACTTTGTTAAAGCAATAGAAAAAGTTCTGAAAAGAGAAACCAAACCGCCACTAGAAGTAAAAGGAGTTATGTTTGTTTAATTTTTTATTAGAATTCAGCATTTTTTCATTTTTTAAGATTTAAAAAAATCTGCAGAAGAAAAATCTGATCTCCTCCCTGCCTTGAAAGAAGAGGCTTCCAGCTCGCAGGAGCTGTGAACTTTTTAATTCTAAAGGATAATTCTAAAGGAACTGTAATTTTTGTAGAAATTTTGCATGTAGATTTTAGGGTTTTACTTTTGTGTTAAAATTTTTAAGCTGTAAATCTTTTAAATTAAAAGCTTTTAAACTCTACTAGTTTTGAAGCTTTATCAAATTAATTGTGAACTAATTATAATTTCTGACTACCCTTTCTGATTGTCCAAATGTTAAATGTGGGGTTCAGCGGACGTAGTCTTTAATACATATGTCCGCCTTGGGACACATCAACCTCAACTCCCTCAGGATTCATAGGGAGCAGGTCATGTTTTCGCCTCCTATTCATGGTAACCTCTCTCCCCCTTTCGGGGAAGGAAAACCCTACATCCTTAGCAATCATCGCATTCTCTCTCATGAGGTTTCGATGCTTCAGTCACGGGTTAAATTTATTTGAGGAGAGAGATATAAATGTGTTGCGATTGCAGATTGTCTATCAATGTCTACGAAAATTGTTACTGCTCCGTAAGGCGTATGAAAAACATTTTTTAAACTATGTATTTATCTACATCCGTTATTTTTTTGTTACAATAGTAGCACTTTGCTATTACTTTGTTATCTTTTAAGTAAACATAAAATCTGGAAGTTACTGGTTCTCTTTCGCAATTAGAAATGCAACTTTTATTGGTACATCTCAAAATACCTTCAACCATTTTCGGTAAATGAACTTTAAATTTTTTACTTACTTTGTAATCTTTAATGAGATTTATTGTTGCTTTAGGGGCAATCAGTGCTATTTTGTCCAACTCTTCTTTGTTTATAAATTTTCCTTCAACTTTGACTATATCCTTTTTGCCCATTTTTTTGCTCGGAACATTCATGGCCATTGATACGACTTCCTTTGTCTTTGGACCAATACCTAAAATTTTTAGAACAAGTAAAGCTTTACCAGAGCTTATATGATCTATTACCGTCCCCTCTTTTATTTTACTTATCGTTAACTTTTTATCTTTATCATCTACCATCCCAATCAACTCGTATTATTTTTATACAGCAAAAATATTAAAAGTATTAAACTTAATCAATCAAAACCTCAGTTAAAATGGCCATTCTGACTGGAATACCATAGAAAGCTTGTTTGAAGTATTTGGCATGTACAGTTTTATCTACTTCTGGAGAAATCTCATCAACTCTGGGCAAAGGGTGCATGATAATTAAATTCTCTTTTGCTCTTTCTAATGTTTTCAAATCTACTTTGTAACTACCTGCTACTTTTTTATATTCCTCTTCATCAGGAAATCTTTCTTTTTGAATTCTAGTTACATAAAGAACATCTATTTCATCGATTACATCATCTAATTTGGTATATTGTATATCTCCTTTTAAATCTTCAAGAATCTCTTCCGGTAGTTTCAGACTTTCAGGACTAATAAGATATATTTTAGCATTAAATAGAACCAAAGCTTTAATTAATGAATGTATTGTTCTTGAATACTTTAAATCTCCAAGCAAAGCTATTTTTAAGTTATTTAAGTTTGACTCTTTTTTTATCGTGTATAAATCAAGTAAAGTTTGCGTAGGATGCTGTCCAGCGCCGTCGCCAGCGTTTATTATTGGCACATCTGAATTCTCTGCAGCATATCTAGCTGCACCAATAAGAGGATGTCTCAGAACTATTACATCGACGTATTCACTCATAATTCTTATTGTATCTGCAAGAGTTTCACCTTTAGCCATGCTGATTGCTTCTTGGGCGGTTAGATTGATCACATCTCCTCCTAATTTTTTCATAGCTATTTCAAAACTAACTCTAGTTCTTGTAGATGGCTCGAAAAAAAGATTTGCTAAAGTTTTCCCTTCCAGTATTTTACTTTTTCTTTCTCCTCTGGCTATACTTTCAAATTTTTCAGCTTTTTCAAGAATGTAAAGTATATCATCCTTACTTAAATCCTCTATAGATATTAAATGCTTAAATCTACCCATCAAAGAACTATGTAAAATAGATGAATATAGATTTTATGTATTCAGGAACTTTCTATACTTTAGCGGAGAATTTCCTGTGGAAAATTTATGCTACGTTTAGATCGCATATTTATTATTTTATAAAAATATAAAAATATCATATAAAATTGGAACATCATTTCTATTATATGTTTTTATAAATATTTTTAAATTTAAATTGTATTAAAAAATATAGCAGAAACTTTTAACATCGATACAGATACAATGCTTAAAGGTAGTAAAAATTAAAATCTGGGGCCGTAGGGTAGCCTGGATATCCTCCCGGCCTGGGGCGCCGGTGACCCGAGTTCAAATCTCGGCGGCCCCACTTTTCAGTTAGTGTGTATAAAAAACTTTAAATCAAGAAAGAAAAATCAATCAGAGCATGGGTAAAACTATTTCTGAGAAAATTTTCAGTGAAAAATCGGGAAAGGACGTTTATGCCAACGATTTCGTAATAGCCAAGATTGATCACATTGCATTACAAGATGGTACAGCTCCCTTGGCAATCAGAAGAATTAAAGAAATTGGAAAACACATTAAAAATCCTAAAGCTATACATTTCTTTATTGATCACGCTTCTCCTTCACCGCGTAAGGAATTAAGCAACGATCAAAAGATGATAAAAAACTTTGCACGTGAAGTAGAGGCAGATTTTCATCTTCCTGGAGATGGCATCATTCATCAAGTGATGGTTGAAAATTATGTTTCCCCAGGAGATCTTGTAATCGGAGCGGATAGCCACACGTGCACATGCGGAGCATTAGGATCATTTTCTACTGGGATGGGATCTACTGATGTAGCCATAGCTATGATTCTCGGAAAAACTTGGTTTAAGGTTCCAGAAACAATAAGAATCAATCTTGACGGGGAGTTTAAAAAGGGTGTTTGTTCAAAAGATTTAGCATTAAAAATTATTGAGACTTTAGGGGTTGGTGGTGCAAACTACAAAGCTTTGGAGTATCATGGACCTTTAGTTAAAAGACTTAACATGGATGATAGATTTACAATCTCTAACATGGCTGTGGAGTGCGGGGCAAAAACTGGAATTTTTGAAAGTGACAACATTACAAAAAGATTTCTTAAAAAAATGGGCAGAATTAGAGATTTTAAAGTCATAAAGGCTGACAAAGATGCCAGCTATTCAAAGGAAGTATTCATTGATGTTGATGATCTTGTACCTCTTGTAGCTAAACCTCACAACCTTGACAAAATTGTACCAGTGGATGATGTTGCAGGCGTGGAAGTAGACCAAGTGTTTATAGGGACTTGTACAAATGGTAGGCTTTCTGATTTAAAAAATGTAGCAAAAATCTTGAAAGGCAGAAAAGTGAAAAATGGAGTCAGATTAATCGTAGCTCCTGCAAGTAGATATGTTTACTTGAATTCCTTGAAGCTGGGATATCTTGAAGTCATAGTTAAAGCTGGTGGTTTAGTACTACCTCCAGGATGCGGCCCTTGTGTTGGCATTCATCAGGGAGTTTTAGCTGATGGTGAAATTTGCTTATCAACTCAGAACAGGAATTTTAAAGGTAGAATGGGAAATCCAAATGCGTCAATATATTTGGCATCTCCAATTACCGCAGCAGTCTCAGCCATTTACGGAAAAATAACTGATCCTAGAGATTTTCTCAAGTAACTTTTTTGCTTTGTGTAAATATTTACTCGTTAGAAATATTGTAAGGATGCTTCACTAATCATTCTAGCTTTATGTAACTTCTTATAACTTTTAGTTGACGTATTGATGAAATTTTTCTTTCAAGTAATCTAGTATTCTTCATAGAATAATTTTGAAAATTTTTAATTCGTGAATCTATACTAGACCTAAATATAACTGACC
>Ga0190367_1000244_pt1 | contig 41589 bp, 44 predicted proteins | sample 4872181011_MG_FD_171838 | JGI IMG/M metagenome (GOLD analysis project Ga0190367, IMG submission 171838) | Hydrothermal vent microbial mat bacterial communities from Southern Trench, Guaymas Basin, Mexico - 4872-18-10-11_MG | ecosystem: Environmental > Aquatic > Marine > Hydrothermal vents >... | reverse complement strand
CCCCACCTCAGACCCGAGCAGCATGCTCGGGTCCGCACCCTGCGCCACGGCTGGAGGTCGCCCAATCATCCATCCGGCAATGCCTTCATCGTCTGAGCGACACGCCGCACCGTGGCGACAAAAAGGCTACGTGATTTGGATATATAACCTTTTACAGTAGGTGTGGCGAGGTCAAAGGCTCTACAGGCAACACTTAAATCGAAGCCTCAGGAAGCCTGAAGAAAGGGCCCGTGGCCTAGCCTGGTTATGGCGCCCGGCTGATAACCGGGAGGTCGCCGGTTCGAATCCGGCCGGGCCCACCAGGGGTGCGAAACCTTTATCCTATAGCTGAAGAACCTCTTGCGAGGGCCGGTCGTCTAGCCTGGTAGGACACCCGGCTCGCACCCGGGAGGTCGGGGGTTCAAATCCCCCCCGGTCCACCAACAGTTAAATTATCAGAGGTATGTTATGAAGTAGGAATGCGCATATACGTCATAGGTAGTGGCGGAGCACGTTATGTAATGATGACACAGATGCGAAGAACGGGAGGTTTGGTTTTAGAAAAAGATAACCAGCTTATATACATTGACCCGGGTCCGGGAGCATTAATTTATGGAAGAAAATATGTGAATCTCAGAAAAGTTACAGCACTTTTAGTATCCCACGCGCACCTAGATCATTCAAACGATGCCAATTTACTAATAGAAAGCATGACAGATGCTGGTGCTCGAAAACGAGGCGTTTTGATAGGATCACAAAGCGTAATCGAGGGAACTGAGGACGCAACTCCCATTATTACGAAATACCATCGAAGCATGCTAGAGAGAACGGTAGTAGCGGGAGATAGAACGCATGTTGAATGGAACAACGTTAGAGTAGTTACTTATCCAATGCAGCATACCGACCCTACATGCATAGGATTCGTCTTAAGTCTAGGCGAATATCGTGTAGGGTACATTAGTGATACTGAATTTTTCGAAGAGCTGATCACGGTTTTTGAAAACATGGACTTGCTTATAGTTTGTACGCTGAGACCATCTGGAAAAAGAATAAGAGGACACATAACGACAGACGATCTGATAGCTATAGCCCGTGGCTGTAAACCCCGCAACATACTAATGACGCACTTCGGTAGGCAAATGCTGCAAGCGGGACCGCGTAGAGAGGCAGCTAAGGTACAAATGTCAACGGGGGTAAGGACGATCGCTGCAGAAGATGGAATGGTTCTTGAGCTCACCCACGAGAAAAACCTTATCATAGCACCGGGGCAAAAAGTTAAAAAAGATGTAACAAAAGGATTAGAACAATTCCTCCAGTAGTAGGTTTAGGATTAGAGTTTAAAGGGCGGCAGCCCCGCCTTCGCGTTGCGGTATCGACGATTGCCGAAGAACGTAGACCTAAGAGCCTGCGAAGAGAAATGGCAGAGGTATTGGATAGAGAAAGAAATATATAAATTTGATCCAAAAGACATGAAAAGACCTATCTACTCAATAGATACGCCGCCGCCGTATCCCTCTGGAGAATTTCATCTAGGAAACGTACTAAACTGGTCTTACTTTGATGCAGTAGCTAGGTTTAAACGGATGCAAGGATACAATGTACTCTTCCCACAGGGGTGGGATTGCCACGGTCTTCCAACTGAATGTGAAGTCGAAAAGCAGCACGGAATTAGAAAAAGAGATCTTCCCCCAGATGAATTCAGAAAACTCGCAATAAAGTGGACTGAAAAATATATAAATATAATGAAAAAAGCAATAATAAGACTTGGTTGTAGTATCGATTGGTCCTTAGAGTATAGAACCATGGACCCCTCTTATTGGTATCGTACTCAGCTATCCTTTTTGATAATGAAAGACAAAGGACTTATCTATAGAGGAAAGCATCCAGTAAATTGGTGCATACGCTGTGAGACAGCAATATCCGACGCAGAGGTTGAGTATAAACGTGAAAAGGGTATATTGGTTTACATTAGGTTTCAGTTAGAAGAAGGTGGAGAGGTGGAGATCGCTACGACGCGACCCGAACTACTTCCAGCTTGTGTTGCGGTAGCCGTGAACCCTGCAGATGAGCGGTATAGGGATCTGATTGGAAAGCACGCAATAGTGCCCATATTTAATCAAATAGTTTCGATTATAGGTGAGAGGGAGGTCGACCCGGGGTTCGGTACCGGAGTCGTAATGATATGCACCTACGGTGATAAAGTAGATGTTAGATGGGTCGCTAGACACAAACTTCCTATAGTTGAGATTGTTGGGGAAGATGGTCGATTAAACGGAAGAGCAGGGATTCTTGCTGGGCTTACAATAAGAGAAGCGCGGGATAAAATAGTGGAGGAGCTACGCAAACGCGGGTTAGTAACTAAGATAGAGAAAATAGAACATGATGTAGCCGTTCATGATAGGTGCAAAACCCCCATAGAGATCCTTGTTAAAGAGCAGTGGTTTGTAAAAGTGAGAGCGCTTACTAATCGAGTACTTGAGGCAGCTGATAGGATCCGGTGGGTTCCTCCTCACATGAAACATCGGTTGATTAATTGGGCTAAATCGTTGGATTGGGACTGGGTTATTTCTAGACAGAGGATCTTTGGCACCCCAATACCAGTATGGTACTGTAAAAACTGCAAAACACCGATCTTCGCCCGTAGAGAGGATCTACCGGTGGACCCCAAGAAGAGCATGCCTCCAGTAAAGCGCTGCCCAAAATGCGGGACCTCGGAGTTTGAACCCGAAGAGGATACCTTTGACACCTGGATGGATTCCTCCTTAACTTGTGCAGTACATGCAGGATGGCCTGAGAAAGAGTATTGGAGACGCGCCTTCCCGATCGATTTACACCCTTCAGGATCGGACATTATCAGAACTTGGGCATATTACCTAATCGTGAGGCATGTAGCGATATTCGATGAAATCCCGTTCAAGATTGCTTTGATTAACGGTATGGTTCTAGGCACTGATGGAAGGAAAATGAGTAAACATCTACGTAACTACGTTACCGTTGATGAAGTTGTTAGCAAGTACCCTGTGGATGCTTTACGATACTGGGCGTTTGCAGGAGGAGCAACAGGTTCCGATATACCGTTTAGATGGAAAGATGTGGAACATGGAGCTAAGTTTCTGAGAAAACTGTATAATGCAATGTATTTCGCAAGTCTGCATCTTAACGGTAAAACACCAGAGGAACTTCTAGTTAAGGACCTTCATCCTATTGATGTTTGGATACTGCAAGAAATGAACCATACGATAGAGAAAGTAACAAAATATCTTGAGGATTTTGCATTTAACGAGGCACTTGTATGCATCGAGAAGTTCGTATGGCATGTATTCTGCGATCATTACATTGAAGCGGTAAAGCACAGATTGTACCGACTTGATGATACAGACCCACGAAAGAAGTCAGCGCTGTGGACGCTGCACACAGTCTGTGATACTGTTCTCAAGTTATTAGCACCCTTCCTACCACATACGACTGAAGAGATCTATATGAGCATGGCAGAAGGAAGGGAGGTTCCTAGTATCCACATTGCTCGGTGGCCAAAACCTGTAGAGTTGCCAGGTGATGCTGCAGCAAAGGAAGCTTCGGGTAGGCTTGCAATAGAAATTATTGCAAAAGCACGTAGAGATAAAGCGAGCAAAGGTATTGCACTACCAACACCAGTACCAGTAGTAGTAGTGGAAGCGGGTAAAGAACGTATAAAATTGTTAGAACCATGTATAGAAGATATAAAAGCTGCACTACATGCTAGCGATGTGAAGCTAGTAGAGGCAGCAGAAGAAAGTGAGGTTCGTGCGTGGGTAGAGACTTAGGCCCATTTTAATATAGCAACGACGCCTCCAAAAGCTTTCTTTAAAATAACTCCTTCTTCTATAGAGGAGGATATTATCTCCACTCTTATTGAAAGATTGTCTGCTTCCTCAAGAACTGCATCAACAACTTCTTTTTCACCTGAAATAGCTAACCCGTAGCTGTTACAGTTAGGACAAGGAACTTCTACAAGTTTTCGTATCTGAGTGGGGTCTTCAACAACTTTTGTGAAATGATAACCACAGTTATTGCACTTTATTGTTACAATTACGGAGGAAAGGTCCTCGACGATAAGTACGGTGTCTACGACACCCTCACGCATACGGCGTAGTACTTCATCGTACCCTATTGCTACGGCGTTAGGGCTTTTAGAAGCGACTGAAAGAAAGCGTTGTCCTAGCTCTCGCTCTTTGGTAATCCGAGCATCTTTCAGAATCGATGATAGTTGGGCGAGTGCTTGCTTTACTCCTTGTTCATCAATGTCTGCCACGTCTATTATTGCAATTATTTTATCCTTTAGGCGATAATCTAGATAATCTCCTTCTAGAAATTCATTCTTAGTATGCGCAGGGCCGCCGACTATTATTCCTTGTAATCTATCTTCAGACAAAAAGATCTTGTTAACCCACTTACCGACCCTGTGAAAGAACAAATTCACCTCCATTTCTCTAAGGCGCTCAAACCTGCGTGCTGACTGTCCTCCAGCACTATGCTTGCCAGGTATCCCAGACTCCATTTCTTTAACGATTTCAACGTGGCTTCCGCGTATTAAGGAGACAGATGCCCCGCTCGTATCTAACAGCAGTAACCCATAGACTTCATCTAGGGAAGAGAGCATCTGTTCTAGGATTTCAGTATGAAACCGATTGTCACAACGGTAAAGATACGTCTGAAGAGGGAGCGGAGGTTCAAGAACGTAGATTTCCATTCTTTCACTACCAGGAGGACCTCGCGGGATTGCACCACTAAATATTACTAGACCATTGGGTGGAGTAGATTTAAACAACTTAAGTCTTTGAATAACGCGTTCGAGAGCGGCCATAACGTTCTTGCGTGTAGTTCTGGACTTGATGTTTGCAGCAGTACTCAATTCTTGACGTAGCATACTGATCACATCACTAATGGGTCGACCGGGAGGAATGTATAGGGAAATAAGCTCAGTGCCTCGTCCCTTCTTTCTCGCCAGTTGGCGAATAGCACGTCTCAGCTTGTAGACCTCCGTACGCGTTAGTTTCTTCATACCGCTCACGGAGATGGAAGGCAGTCTTTTAAACTTGGCACGAGAAAAGCGTGATGCGTGTGATAGTCCTAAAAATAACGGGAAGTGTTTTTAACGATATAACGGGCGAAACAGTTAATTTACTGAAATCTTATCGTGAAAAAGTATTTGATCGAGTACTACAAAGAGGAGAACGAATGGTTGTGGTGATAGGCGGAGGTAAGTACGCACGTTGGTACATTAAAGCAGGTGAGAAATTAGGAGTGTCCAAATACGGGTTGGATGTACTCGGTATTTTAGCAAGTCGTATGAATGCTACACTACTCGCCGAATTCCTAAGCCCAGCTGCATGCCCGTTAGTGCCTGAGAGTATAAATGAAGTGCGTGTGTTGATACAGCAATACCCCATAGTTGTATGCGGAGGGATAATCCCTGGGCAATCAACGGACGCAGTCGCATCGCTAATTGCAGAAGCAGTTGGTTCAAACCAGCTCATCGTAGCAACAAAGGTGAATGGGGTCTATGATAAAGATCCTTCAAAACATAGGCATGCGAGGTTGCTTCCTAAATTGACCTTCGAGGAATTCGAAGCACTATTAACGGACCTCTCACAGAGACCCGGAGAGTACGCTCTCTTCGACCACATTGCTCTGAGGATTGCTAAACGAAGCCGCATCGCTATATGGTTTGTAAATGCAAGGGACGTAGACTCTGTTGCAGCAATTCTCTCAGGAAATAGACCCCGATTGGGAACGCTTGTGAGCAGTAGAAGAGAGCAGAAGCTATAAGCCAACTACTACCCCGATTCTAGACCGCAGCAACGCGGGGGTGGCAGAGCCAGGTCAAATGCGGCGGACTCAAGATCCGCTCCCCGCAGGGGGTTCGTGGGTTCAAATCCCACCCCCCGCACCACAAGTGATCGCTAACACGTATTAGCGTGAATGCTTAAACCGTTCGAAGAAAATCCGCGCACGACATCGATGTCGAATAGACGCGTTAGGAGAATTAGGGTAGTACGCGAGTGGTGTAAAGGCTGTTATTACTGCATAGAGGTGTGTCCTGGGGAGTGTTTTACGTTGTCTAGTACAGCAAATGCTAGAGGGGTATTGCCACCTGAGTGGAGTAGACCAGACAGGTGCGTGAACTGTGGTATGTGTGCGCTCTTTTGTCCAGATTTTGCAATAGAGATCGAATGGGAGCTATGAAGCCGGGAATTTACTTCCTGATGGGAGACGTTGCCTGCGCGGAGGCGGCAATTCTAGCAGGGTGCCGGTTTTTTGCAGGTTATCCGATAACTCCTGCGACGGAGATCGCAGAGCACATGGCGAAACGATTGCCAGAAGTGGGAGGGATATTTGTTCAGATGGAAGACGAGATAGCGTCCATAATGGCTGCAATAGGGGCCTCCTGGTGTGGCTGGAAGGCAATGACTGCAACCTCAGGTCCTGGATTTAGTCTGATGGCGGAAAGCATAGGGTATGCTGCTATGACTGAGACGCCACTAGTTATCGTGGATATCATGCGTGGAGGTCCTAGCACAGGGCAGCCTACGAAAGCGAGTCAACAAGATGTCCAGCAAGTGAGGTGGGCATCTCACGGAGATTACGAAATCATCGTACTTTGTCCAGCATCGGTTCAAGAGATGTTTAACTTAACAATTACTGCATTTAATCTATCAGAGGAGTACCGCGTACCTGTTGTGCTTGCAGTAGATGGAATCGTAGGTCATGCATGGGAAAACATACGTATACCGCCGAAGGAGGAGATTAGCATTGTCAACAGAAAGAAGCCTCACGTACCGCCTTCCCAGTACCTCCCCTTCAAACCAGATGCAGATATGGTTCCTCCAATGGCAAACCTTTGCGAGGGCTACCGATTTCTCATAACAGGTTTAACCCACGATGAAAGAGGAATGCCCAGAATGGATGAGGAAACACAAACCACTTTGGTTAGAAGGCTCTGTGATAAAATTAGAAAAAATAAGGAAAAGATAACACGATCTGAGGAATTTTTATTAGAAGATGCGGATGTGGTCATTATCGCTTACGGCACTCCTGCTCGATCCGCTCGCGCGGCCGTTCGAGCTGCAAGGAAAAGAGGCGTTAAAGCGGGATTACTGCGCCTGATCACGTTGTGGCCATTTCCTGAGAATGTGGTAAAAAAAGTAGCGAAAAAGGCGAAGCATATTGTTGTATGTGAGATGAACTACGGGCAAATGGTTAAGGAAGTGATGCGTTACTGCACAGAGGATAAAATCTCCTTTTTGCCTAAATTGGGCGAATATCCACCTACAATCGACGAAATTTTGCAAGTAATTACTCAGAAATGAGCGTCGGATCGCTTCAGAGCTGTGTGAGAAGAGCGCTTTATGAAGTAGATCCAAAGAAATACCTACGTGTTGAAACGTTACCACATATATGGTGTGCAGGATGCGGTAATGGTATTCTCTTACAATGTTTTGTAAGAACTTTAGCAGCATGTGATATAGATCCAGATAAGTTGATTGTTATATCGGGTATAGGTTGCGCAGGACGCATTACGACATATATAGACGCGTGTTGCGTTCACACCACGCATGGAAGAACGCTTCCTTTCGCCACAGCGGTATCGCTCTGCCGACCCGATGCTCATGTTGTTGTGATAAGTGGTGATGGGGACCTAGCAGCTATAGGGGGGAATCATTTGATCCATGCTGCGCGACGCAACGTTGATGTGCTCGTCATTTGCGTCAACAACTTCAACTACGGCATGACCGGAGGTCAGTATGGACCCACAACTCCAGAGGGCTCACATACCAAGACAACGCCTTACGGTACATTCGAACCACCTTTCAACCTAGTCGACCTCGTTGCTTCTGCAGGAGCAGCATTTGTAGCACGATGGACTGCAGCGCACCCTGTTCAGATGATACAAACACTCATCAGGGCATTCAACAAGAAAGGATTCAGGTTTATCGAATATGTCTCACCATGCCCAGAGTACTTTGGCCGCTTGAATAAAATGGGAAAGCCGCAGCAGATGCTTAGAGTGCTTAAACAAGTGAGTGTAGTGAAACACGGTGTTGATCCTTCTGAAGCAACGATGAATCCCTTTAATCGTATTGTGGTAGGAGAGTTTCTCGAACGAACTCGTCCAACATTTACTGACAAGCTAAGAGAAGTCGTAGAAAGAGCGCGGCGGCGGTAAACATGATTGATCGAATTGAAATTCGAATTGCGGGCTTCGGGGGACAAGGTATTATAAAAGCAGGAGTCTTACTGGGAAGCGCTCTCGCAAAAAACGGTCTATATGTTGTTGGCATACCATCGTATGGACCCGCTTCGCGAGGCGGGCGTTGTAAGTGCGATCTAGTTGTATCAAGTCAGGAAATCGACTACCCCCTTGTCACAAGGCCGGATGTATTGATAGCAATGTCGCAAGAGGCCTATGATGCCTACATCGAGGAGGTTAAGGAAAGAGGTACCGTTATCTACGACCCCAGACTTGTCCATCCAGAATTGAAGAAAGCCATCAATTTGCACAAAATACCTGCTACCGATGAAGCGGAGCGTTTAGGCAACCGCATCGTAGCAAATATGGTGATGCTCGGAGCCTTCGCAGCTATAACAAGAATGCTTACAGTCGAGATGCTCGAAGATGCTGTTAAGGATGCATTTTCTGGAAGCATTGCGGAGCTAAACCTGAGAGCACTACGTAGAGGCTTTGAGTTAGCATCTGGTCAAACTAACTAGCTACCTGATAGAGTTTCGACGCTCGCATCCAACCTATCAAGGTCAATCACTGCATATGTTGTCTCTCCGGACACGTATCCCGCAAGCGTGCCAGGGTTTACCACTAGAGTTTTGCCCACTTTCTCTACCCTAGCTCGGTGCGTGTGACCGATGATTATCAGATCAAAAGCACCACGATTTGCTAGATCAATTAAGACATCATTTTCTAAGTGGTGGGTGATGAAGATCCTTCTTCCGGCGATGGTTGTTATGAGCACAAAACCCCCGATACGCGCACCGATTTCAGAAAACTTGCGTTTTAACGCGGGTTTGTCACCATCGTTATTCCCCCATACGCCGAAGAGCTTTGGTCCTATAGTTCTGAAAGGCTCCGCTGTAAATGGAGAAACGTAGTCTCCAGCGTGAAAGATGGCTGTAGGGTTAAGCTGTTTTGCAATAGTAGTGAAGACCTGTATGTTTTCAACCCTGTCGTGAGTATCGGATACAGCGAGCACTACAGTCATCTGTGCTGTTTCGACGAGTAAGTAAGTGTTTTACGCTAGAGATGAGCTGATAGAGTTACAAGCGCTTGGCCAATTCGGCGAAGTGATGGCGGTCTTTTGAATCTCACAAATTTGCTAGTTTTTCTAGCCATCCGAATACGTAGCTCCGTATGTGAAGGCAGCTCCCTGGAAACAATTTCTCCGTCAACTATGAGGGTAACTGGGTAATCTCGCCCATCGATATCTATCACGATTTCTTGATTGGAGGGAATAACTAGCGCAGGAGTCTTTTCGAGTGGGCAGACAGCGACAATCACTAGGCAATCAAGATCAGGGTATATGACAGGACCGCCTGCCGAAAGTGCGTGAGCAGTAGATCCTAAAGATGTCGCAACGATGATAGCATCTGATGCAATGCGATACCGCAGTTCGCCGAGCTTAACGTCCGCCCACAACATCCGAAAGTGTCTAGAAGAGCATATCACTACTTCATTTGCAGCGAGAAAGCTTTGTTCAGCAACAAGTACTCTAAGCTTTCGAAACTCCTCGATATAGTAGTCGTCCGCGATCAGACGTTCAACAGCTTCACGGACCTCCCCAGGCACAACCTCCCCTAATAAGCACCTATGTCCAAGCATTACTGCAAGTATTGGGACATCATAACGACGCAAACAACGCAAAATAGTTCCATCCCCGCCTACCGCGATAACTATCTCAGGCGATATGCTTACTTCTGTAAGGGATGGAAACCCTGGTGGTGGCGGCGATTCAGGGTCGAAAAACACTCTAACACCATGTGCTTTTAGCATAGCGGCGATATCGTATGCTAGCCGACGAGCCTCAGGGTGATCAGGGCGATATAGCACACCTACTGCTTGCGGCGGCATCGTTGCCCTTTTATGATGCAACAATATAGGTTAGGATGTCGGTCCGCTACGTAGATCTGGGTAGCATCAAGGAGGGTCAATACATTGTGATGGACGACGAAGTATGCCGTGTTGTGAGTGTGGATAAGAGCAAGCCAGGGAAGCATGGTAGTGCAAAAGCACGAGTCGTCGGCATAGGCGTGTTCGACGGATCGAAGCATACGCTAGTAGCACCAGTAGACACTCAGGTAGCGGTTCCTGTAATTGAAAAAAGAAAGGCACAGGTTTTGGCGATTATGGGAGATTTTGTTCAATTAATGGATTTAGAAACTTACGAAACCTATGAAGTTCCGCTCCCTAGCGACCCTGAACTGCGAGAAAAAGTGCAGGAGCAAGTAGAAGTAGAAGTTTGGCACGCGCTAGGAAAGAGAGGTATTATGCGGGTCTTTGGATCCTAACACGCTTTACACGGATTTCAACCAAGCCTTCAGCGATTAACCGTAGTGTGGTAGATCGCGTGTCAACATCGACGGGGAGGTCGATCGCAGCACGGTAGCAGCGACAAACGCCAGTCAGCCTTTCACTAATTTCTGACAAATGGAACGGTCTTCGCGCTTCACCGTATACTTCTATCATATTTTTGTGTGCGGAAATGCGAATCGATCTCTCGTCTACAAAGGGCATGTCAACGAGTATACGCACTTCATCCGGTTGTACTAAGACGTTATACAGAGGTTCAATTGCTTCACCGTGAGCTATGGCTTCGGCCTCCCTAAGGAAGGCCCGTTCCATAAGACGATCAACTTCTTCCTCGAGCCGATCTAAAGCCTCTTCAGCATATTCCGCAAACTGGTGAATTTCGTGAAGCAACTTCCGTAGCATGCGTCGAAGGTTCTCAGACATCCTTACACGTATAGAGAAGGAGGTGCTTCTAGCTCGTGGGTTTTCTTCATTCGCTCTAGTTCGGCTGCCGCACGTCGCATGAGCGTTCTAGCAGCTAGGCGAATCTTCTCTCCTTGCTCGATGAGTTCTCCAACGTCTATTTCCAAACGGGTCATTGAAGAGAGGACCTTTAGTAACGCTGCTGCCGCTGCTGGATCTGGAACGTTGTAGTACGCTTGAGCTAAGAGCACAACAACGTGTATACCATAGTTACGAGCTTCGTGTACTAAAACAGCATAGGGGCCTACTAAGTAACCATCTGGGATTACGCGAATGCCGTGTTCCTCGAGAAGACCGAGTCCTTGCGAACTAGATACAACACCAAAGACCTTCGGTTCCTTTACGTTTGGTCGGTTAGCATCTGCTATACCGCCTAGGGCGTATATGGAACGGACGCCTCGGGAGAGCGCCCAGATGATCACTCCTCGAATAAACGGACGTATTAGAGAGGCGGGAATCACGGTTTCTGGTGCAAGTACGAAGGGGTTTCCATTTCCATATATTGCGTAAGGAGAGTAAGGAAGACCTCTTCGAAGTAGTGCTATTGGAGGAAGCCTATCGTCTAGTATTTCCGCAGATATTGGAAGCTGCAGTTTACGAACTATGAACGTTGCAGCAATCGTGCCAGCAAGACCTACATCTGGAATACCCACAACCATATAGGGACGTTCAACGATAGTGAGACCTGGTTGTTCGCGAACACGTACTATATCTAAGGGAAGTGTCGCCACGTAAGGTCGTACGTAGCTACTTCTTAGGTTTTGGTACTAACTCCGCTTCATCAATCAGGAGAACACCCGCTCCACAATGCCACAACGTGCGTGCGGACTTGATACGTATCCGCGCCTTATGAAGAGGACTGTCTAGAACAAAAGTTTCGTACTCTCCCCCTTCACCCGCTGGATTAATACCGTGTTTACGGCAAATCTTCAGTAATTCGCGCACAGAGTCTTCATTAAGCGTTCTTCCCAGCCATGACCGATCAAGACCCCAGGCAGCCACACTGGTTATTATAGCAACGAGTCCCGCCCGTACCTCCTCGACAAGGACGGAGGCGGGCTCTCTCCCCCAAAGAGGAAGAAAGGGTTCCAGGTTGAGTTCAGAGCATATGCGTAGGATCCTTTTATACTGGTAATGAGAAGCTATTGCACCCGCGATCAAAACGTTTACAGCGATTTTCTGCGCACGTAGCTTTTCCACAAGTTCGTCGATCTCACGTTCCTTCTCACCAGAGACGGGAATTGAGATGAAGGGTATTCCAATCGCCTTAGCGAGTAGAGGTAGTAAGTGAGTATTAGGGTAGTGAAACATGTAGCTATTGCTTCGTTGAGGTTGAACAAAGACCAAGGTTGTAACCGTGAATCCTCTGCGCAAAGCGAGCAAGAGCGCATAGAGACCGTCCTTACCCCCAGAGATTAGGGCCGCAGCACGCACATGCAGATAAATAAACGGCGTAGCTAAGCATTACGCGTGGAGAAAGGATTAAGTGCGAAACTCAGAGATGCCATCAAGCGATTACTTAGGAGACCTATCGTGGACGAGGCTGCTGTCGCAGAATTTGTTAAAGATATACAAAAAGCACTAATTGTCGCTGATGTTGATGTTAAGTTAGTCCTTGATCTATCCAATAGAATACGAGAGCGTGTTCTCAAAAAACCACCTCCGCCAGGGGTCTCCTTGAGAGACCATGTGATATATGTTGTATATGAAGAACTAACCAATCTACTTGGTAAAGACAGATATCGTATATCAATATCTCCTGGGCGAGGGCATGTCTTGCTTCTCGTGGGTATACAAGGATCGGGTAAGACTGTGAGTGCTGTTAAACTAGCTCGCTGGTTTTCGAAGAGAGGTCTTAGAGCGGGGGTTGTGTGCGCTGATACCTACAGACCTGGTGCTTACCAGCAACTGGTACAATACGCGAAACCGTATCACATAGAGGTCTATGGAGACCCTACGGCTTCGGACGCATTGCGTGTAGCAAAGGAAGGAGTTGAGTTCTTCAGAAAACGGAAGTACGATATCATAGTTGTTGATACTGCAGGTAGACACAAGAAGGAGGATGCTTTAATGCAGGAGATGCGTTTATTGTACAAGAAATTGGATCCTGATTGCGTAGGATTGGTGATTAGTGCAGATATGGGACAGCAAGCGGGTCCTCTCGCTGCCGCATTTCACCAGATAGCACCTGTAGGATTCATCATATTAACCAAAATGGATGGAACTGCAAAGGGAGGAGGGGCGCTCTCCGCTATCGCTGCTACTGGAGCACGTGTGGCGTTCTTGGGGACAGGTGAAAAAGTGGACGACTTCGAGGAATTCGTTCCCTCAAGGTTTGTTGCACGGCTTCTCGGGCTTGGAGACCTGGAGGGACTCCTAGAGCGTGTGAAGCAGGCACAGCTTCAGGTAACCTCTAGAGAGGCAAGGCGCATGCTACGAGGGAAGATTACACTCGAGGAACTAGTATCTAGGCTTGAGCAGGTGCGACGCATGGGGCCTTTAACAAAGCTACTTAGCTACCTTCCTGGAGGAATGATGCTTCCTGACGAAGTATTTAAGGAACTGGATAAATTGGATGAGAAGCTTAAACGTTGGCGTGCAATCTTAAACTCGATGACCAGAGAGGAAAAAGAGAATCCTCGCATACTTAATGCATCTAGAATAAGAAGAATAGCTAGAGGAGCAGGTGTTTCCGAACGGGACGTACGAGAGCTCGTGCAAAGCTACCGTGCATTTCAGAAGATGATGAAGAGTGGTGTGTGGCGGCGTCTTATGCGTACACGAATGCGCACTCCGAGCATTTAAATCGGAGCGTGGCTACGGCATTGTATGGTTCGTCATCCAAAGGGGCCACGGGCGCGAACAAGGTACCTACTTCGAAAACCCCCACGCCGTAGGGGGATGAGAGGATTGAGCTACTTACTACGTAACTATAGTATTGGAGATAAGGTAGTTATCAGACCAGACCCCTCTGTTCATAGTGGCATGCCGCATAGAAGGTATGTAGGAAAGGTAGCAACGGTAGTGGGGTTCCGTGGTCGCGCACTTGAAGTACTAGTAAGCGAGCCACAACGATTACTGATTGTACACAGAGCACACGTTATACCTTTAGAGCAAAAGTAGTACCTTGAAGGTCGTTAGATCCCGCCCGTTATCTATTCCAGAGGTCTACAAAATGCTCGTTGAAACGGGTCTTAGTGAGAGCTACCCTGAGCTTCTATCTTTCCTTGAGCAGTTTATGAAAATAGATCCTGATAAAGCTTCTGAAGCTCGTCGAGAAATAGCAGCTCTACTGGAACCCTTCGTACCGCGTCAAGAGGAAAGGGATAAACTGGTCGTTCAGCTGATAAACGCAGCACCAGAGACTCCTGATGAAATAAGGAGCTTGTTACTGCACTCTCCACACAGGCTAGTTCTTACGCCAGAACACATAAAGCAACTGCATGATATAATAAATAAATATAGAAAACCACAAGGTAAGTAGCGATGTCAATCTACAAGGGTAAGTTTTACGAAGAGGAGGGTATCGTATTAGATATACTGTCGTACCCAAGAGGTAAGTACAGGGTACGTTTACCTCAGGGTTCCCGAGTGGTGCAGCTTCTGGGAACAAGTATGTTTACGTTACTTGAAGCAAGTTTGCTACCTGGAGAGACTGCGGAACCACTTGAGGTGCTTAAGGTAGGGAAGGAGAGCCGCGATCGAATCCACAAGGTACTGGGTAGGATCTCTTACGAGGAGCTTTCTCCGACAGCGCGTGCAGAGCTACCAGTTGCGGTAGAGAGTATAATTCGTAGGGATGAACAGCGCTTCGTTGCGTTCTTCAACCACGCAGGATATGTGACACCAAGAATGCATGCGTTTGATCTACTTCCAGGTATTGGGAAGAAAACCGTTGAAGTACTACTAAGATCGCGACCCTTCTCGAGCTTTGAAGATATTGAGAAAAAATGTGGGTTTGATCCTGTAGCTAAGCTAAAAGAGAGAATCCTTCAGGAGCTAATGGGTACAGAAAGGCACTTTTTATTCGTTCGCCGCCCAGTAGGAGCTACAGAACTTCTTTGAGTGTCCTTAAGGAGGTTAAAGAGACACTAAGAAAGCTGGGTATACGACCTAGTAAGAGACTCGGACAGCACTTTCTGATAAGGAGCTGGGTTCTTGATAGACTTGTAGATCTAGGACAGCTAGCACCGCGGGACGCTGTCCTAGATGTGGGAGCGGGTCTTGGAATACTAACCCAACGTATAGCAGCATCAGGAGCGACTGTCGTAGCCGTTGAGAAGGATCCACGACTTGCGGCATTTCTCAGAGAGAAGTTTTCTGGAATGAATAGTATAATTATCATTGAAGGCGATGTGCTGACGGTACGCTTACCGTGGTTTAATAAGGTTGTATCCTCGCCTCCGTACAACATATCATCTACACTACTCTTGTGGCTTTGTGATAGAGTGCCGGAGAAGACCGTCTTACTGCTACAGAAGGAGTTCGCGGATAGGTTGTGCGCAGCTCCAGGAACGAAGAATTACAGTCGACTCACGCTTGCGGTCTGGGTGTGGGCAGAAGTGGAGTTGCACGAAGTGGTGCCTAGGTCCGCGTTTTTTCCACCGCCCGATGTAGTATCGCGTATTGTAGAGCTGACCCCTCGTATGGTGGATCTGACGCCTTTATCGCGAGAGTACTTTCTAGAGGTAGTAAGGATGCTCTTCTCGTTTAGAAGAAAGACACTACGGCGAGCGCTTAGACAAGCAGTTGGACAGGTCCCTAGCAGCATGAGGAGTCGAGTCAAGGGACTATTAGATAAGAGGGTGTACCAGCTGAGCCCTGAAGAGTTTCATAAGGTAGCTACCATACTGTTTGAGGAAGGCTTTTCGTTAGGTGAACTTAAAACCGCGCCGAAACGCGTCTAGTCGATGAAGGCGCGAAACTATCGACGTCCTGTAGGGCAACCCTATGTTAGAACGGAGTACATACATGGTACTCCAGTACCGCGCATTCAGAAATTCACCATGGGAAATCCTACACGCACAGACTTTAATACAAGAGTTGTTCTGGTTGCTGAGACAGATGCACAGATTAGAGACAATGCATTAGAGGCGCTACGAATGGCTGTCAACAAGCGATTGGAGAAAAGGTTAGGAGTGGAAAACTACTTGTTTAGGGTTAAAGTACTACCACACGTGGTTCTTAGAGAGAACAAGATGCTTGCAACCGCTGGAGCGGATCGTCTACAGGAAGGAATGCGGCGTGCTTTTGGAAAACCTATTGGTAGAGCGGCGCGAGTTAAAAAGGGGACTGAGATCGCTGAAGTTCGCGTTATGAGAGAGCATGAGGAGGTTGCGAAGGACGCGCTTCGAACGGGGTCCTACAAGCTCCCCATAAAGACACACCTTATAACACAGTATATATCAAGTTAGCATTTGAATGCGGGTATCCATATATAATATACCGATAGAGGAGGTATTATCACAGGTTCGTGCAAGACGTGTGTTGTTACAGCTCCCTGATGGATTAAAGCCCTACGCCATTAAAATCGCAAAAGCGGTTCAACATTATACGGGAGGAGAGGTCTTTGTATCGTCAGGAGGCTGTTATGGTCCCTGCGATGTAGCAGTATGGGAAGCAAGGCGGATTTCTGCTGATGTGATAGTTCACATCGGCCATGCACCGTCTCCACACGCTCCCTCTGGAAATGATATAAAAATAATATATATTGAAGGTCAAATTGTAGCTGACAAATCACATGTACTAGAGATGCTTAGGAGGCTACCGAAGGACGTTAAGCGTGTAGGACTTGCATACGTGGTCCAGTACCGCTGGCTGGTCGGTGATGTTGTACAGCACATGCGATGTAAGGGGCGTGAGGTTGTAATTGGTCCTAGAGGTTCTCGTTGTGCGTACCCTGGTCAGGTTCTTGGATGTGATTATACAACAGCTACTCACATAGAGAACGAGGTAGACGCGTTTCTTCTACTAGCAAGCGGTACATTTCACGCGATTGGTATGCAGTTATGTGTAAAAAAACCAGTTTTTGTACTAGATCCTCTTGGGAACGATCTATTTACAGTCGAAAAGGATATGGAAAGCTATCTACGTCGTCGCACTGCGCGGCTTGCTAAACTTAAGGATGCAAAGCGCGTAGCTTTAGCTATTGGAACTAAAACAGGACAGTTGTTTCTACATGAGGCCCAATTACTGGCACAGTACCTGAAAGAGGAGGGGAAAGAAGTTGTTTTCGTAACATTTGATGAATTTTACGTAGAGAGAATTGGAAACTTCACGGAAGTGGATGCGTACGTTGTTGTTGCATGTCCCCGAATAGAGGTTCCTGGGGGGATTTGGGGGAGACCGGTAATTCCGTACGATGAAATACTAACTGCGCTTCAATTTGAAGAACAGAATTAAGAAATGGGAGCTTGCACTGCTGTTAGCACGCGTTCCTGATTTGGTACCATGCCATCCATCACTTGAGCAATACACGACTCCGGCTGAAATCGCAGCGGATGTTCTTTTCATAGTACTGCAGAGGGAAGGGTTAGCGGGTCGGCATGTGGTGGATCTGGGATCAGGTACGGGTCGCCTGGCGATAGGATGTGCGTTACTCGGTGCATCGCGAGTGGTTGGTGTTGAAATAGAATCGCGGTTTGTTTACGCCGCACGTGAGGCCGCACGAAGCTTAAAGGCGTCTGTTGAGTTTGTACACGGAGATATAGCATGCATTCGTGGAAAATTCGATCTTGTTGTTCAGAATCCTCCGTTCGGAGTTCGGAGAAAAGGAGCAGATCGTCGCTTCCTGAATAAGGCGTTCTCGTTGAGTAATATTGTCTACTCGATACATAAATCAGACAATAAAATAAGGCAGCTTATTAAACAATTTGCAGCAAAAAGGGGGTTTAAGTCCGTAATTGTAAAATCGTATAGCTTTCCGATTCCCTACAGCCTACCACAGCATGTGAAGACGGTGCATCGAGTGAGAGTAGACCTGTGGAGATTTCAATACGACTAAGTGTAAAAGGCAGTAGTTTAACATGCTGCAAATGGCGAACAAAACACGCATAGTACTACCGGGAGAGAAGATTGGTGTAGAGGAGCTGTTCTTTCCGGGTAGCAACTGCTGGTTACGTGAAGGAGACATCTTTGCCACAGTAGCAGGTATTCTTGAGATCGACCAAGACACTAGATGTGCACACGTTAGACCGCTGCTGCGTACGGTTTTTCTCGAAAAGGGATCCTCAATATACGCAGAAGTTGCAGCGACTTATGCGCACTACGCGATACTACGCTGTGTTAGGGATCTGAAGGCACCTTGGGAGTGGCTTACGGGAGTCATCGATCTCAATGCGGATCGTCGTCGTCTCAGATCTAACATACTGTTGGTGAAGGTAGGGGATGTAGTAAGATGCGAGTATGTAGGTAAGAGAGTAGGTGGTTATCCGCTGTTCACTCTGATAGGGAGAAAAAATGGTGTTTTGATTGCTAACTGTGATGTCTGTAGAGCGCCGCTCATACACATCGGTCGAGGGCGCATGCGATGTCCAAGATGCGGTAATCGAGAGACAAGAAAGGCCAGCGAGGATTATCTATATACCGCTCGGCGGAAAAAGCGTATTAGGTAGGTGGTAGGGAACGGCACGATGCGCCTGATAGTTAAGGAGGAGAGACCGAATCAGATGAAGTTTGAAATAGAGGGGGAAAGCTATACCTTCTGTATACTACTCCAGGATGTTTTAATCAATAAAGTGAAGGGGGTGGAGTTTGCCGGTTATTACATTGGAAACCCGCTTATAGATAACCCGGTTTTTTCGGTGATTACAAGTGGGGAAATTTCAGCTAGAGATGCGCTTAGAGCGGCTTCTGAGAAAGCGGTCAACTGGTTAAATCAGGTTAAGGATGCGCTAGAGAAAGCGCTATCGAAGGAATAGTTTCTTGCAGCTAGGCGAGGAGTTTCGTAAAAAATACTCTGGATTTGGAGACGTTCTCCTCAACTTTCTTGCCAGTCTCTGCGTGCTTGAGGAAGAAGGCGCGCCAGTTAACATAAAAGTCCCTGCAACAGTACTGTATAAGATAGCAAGAAAAACAAACTTACGGACTTATCTTCCAAAAAGACTTTCCAGAAAGGGGGTCGCAGACTATGTTGAGGCGCTATTTGCATGGTTGTGGATAGAAAGGGGGTGGCGAGTGGCAGACTTCTTATCTATAATGGAGAAGAAGAACTTAGAGGAGGCTATTGCTTCTGTAGTGCTTGAGGGTCTTCGCCTTTTGAAAAGCTATAAGGCAGCGTAGCGGCTCGCGCCGCCGCGATGGAGTTTTGCCCTAAGTGCGCGAGTCTGATGCAAATCAAGAAGAGAGGGAAGGATCGTGTGGTGTACGTATGTCCGAGATGCAAGATAGAGATCGAACGCGCAGTAGGCAGAACTGTGCATGCGGTTCAGCGTACAGAAGAGAGAGTTACTGTCGTAGCAGGGACCGCTAGCAAGCTACGCACCTTACCTACAATAGATGTGGTATGCCCGAAGTGCGGCAATACGAAAGCATACTACTGGGTTGTTCAAACACGTAGTATAGACGAGCCCAGCACGCAATTCTACGAATGCACCAAATGCGGTCATCGGTGGCGTGAGTATTCGTAGCGGGTGCGCAAGTGAAATAAGGGAAAGTCCCGTAGGCGAACGCAGATGGCCCTTCTAAAAGTGCGGGCGGATGTAGAACGGTTTCGCGCACTTCTCGAGTGCATTAAACCGGTTTCTGGGGAGGCGACTATAATGTGGAGGAAGGAGGGTCTTGAAGTTAATGCTCTTGATCAAACAATGATATCGTACGTGGGTATTATACAGCCTCCTGACGCCTTTGATGAATACGTATGCGAACAAGATATAGATACAACCATAAATGTAGATGATGTACTTAAGCTCATAAAAACAGCTAAGAAGGGAGAACCTCTAGAACTTGAGACGGAAGATCCGTCGCAGCTAACAGTCAGGATTGGAGAGCGTGTGATACGTGAGCTGACCATCAGGCTCCTCCAGCCTTACGATGAGCGGTACAAGCGGAGGTTCCGCCTCGGCGATCGTATGCATGTGTTTGTTCGCGTAGACACGGATGATTTCCATCGAGCGCTTAAGGAACTGGCCAGCGTTAGCGATCAAGTCGTGTTTAAGGCATCAGAAAACGGTATTGAACTCTTAGCGGAAGGAGAGCTGGGTAGCCTGCGTATCTCCTTCGAGGAGGGGAGGGGCGCTTTTGAAGTGCAGCGTCGAGAAGAGTTTACGCCGTTTGAAGTGGGATTTGCCCTACGCTATATCCTAGATGTTGTCAAGTCAGCGAAGAAAGTTGCAGCGGATCTAAGCATAGGGCTTGCTCCAGAACATCCGATTGAGCTGAAGTTTCTCGTAGATAGAGGGGAATTGATCTACTACGTTGCTCCACGCGCGTGACGGGCTACGGACCTTTCTCAACTGAGGAGTGGATTGCACACTTTCCATTCTCCAAGGAGGCAAGAGAATTTCTAGAACAGCAAGGCTTCTCTATCTCCACGTTCTTCGAATTTGAAAACAAGGTTGTAGAAAGAGCATTAGAGCGCGTACGTGACGCTGTAGAGCAAGGACATGTGCTCTCTCCATCGCTTGAGAGCGGGTTTAAGTACGATTTTGAGGTGGAAACATTATCATATCCCGTAGCTATTTACCTAGTTGCCAGTCTAGGGAACAGATGGCTTATCGAGCGATACGCCTCAGCAGAAAGCAAGCGAGTTTTTGCGTGTCTCCAGCTTAAAAGATACCCGGCTGAGGCGGTTCTACAACTTGCCCGAGGAGGACTTGAATGGAAGTGGGTCACTTATGACAGTGTGTTGAAAGCATTCAAAGTACCCGTGATCAAGTACGTTAAGTACGCAGTAAGAATTGGAGGTCCAGCGTGGAAGCTAGTTAATCAGAGAGTCGAAGAGGGAGTTGTTCTGCTAAGTTACGAAAAATTTCTACGATTTATCAGTGAAGGAGTTCGATTGCGGATCTTAGAACGCTGCAGCCAGCCTGCACCACAGTTAGAGACAGATGTGTACAAGAAATCAATAGAATATATAAGGAATTTGCTTTCACAAACTATGAGGCCAATCGCACCGATGCCAAAGTCTGTGGACCCAGGAGCGTTTCCACCTTGTATTCAGCAGCTTCTGCGGAGCATTGAAGAAGGTCGCCACCTTCCTCACGCTGCTCGATTTTTCTTAGCCAGCTTCTTACTGAGGGTAGGTGTCAAACCGGATAGAGTTGTGGAAATCTTCTCCCGGCTACCGGACTTTAACCGAAAGCGGACAGAGTACTATGTACGACATATTGCAGGAGAGAAGGGGGGGAAGAAGGCGTATCTTCCGTATTCATGTGAACGTGCGCGAAGTTACGGTTTGTGTTCGATGAGCGACGTGTGTAGGCAGCTACAGGTGCAGCACCCACTACAGTACTATATTCGATACCGTCGCGCCAAGCGCCGTGAATCAGAGTAGTCTCGCCTTCGTCCGCGCGGTATTTAGGGAGTATTATGCAAAGGCACGTCTACAGGCACCACCAGCTATAGAGACTAGAGAGTTTGGATTTCTACAATTCGGAGAAAAATCCATAATAAGACACCTATCATTTTCAAATATAGAGCAGGTGAGGAGGTTCGCGGCGGAAAATGGACCTGCATCTATTAGCTATTCCACTGCCTACTATCGCTATCCTGATAGACAGCCGATGGTCGCTAAGGAGCCCTATCGTTTCGATTTGGCGTTTGACATTGATGCAGATCATATACCAACTAAGTGTAAGCGGCAACACGACTTTTGGTTCTGTCAGATATGTGATGTGCGAGGACCCGGCGTGAGAAAGAAGTGTCCTGTGTGCCATAGCGAAGTCGTTCTCGCCAAGTTTGTCTGTCCTGAGTGTATGAACGCTGCGAAAGAGCATGTACGTAACCTCATTGATATTCTAGAGGGCGAGCTAGGGCTCCGCATGCAACAGGTTCAGATTTCGTTTTCGGGTAGAAGAGGTTTTCACGTTCGTATTTTCGATGAAGAGGTTGGAGGCTTGACTAGCGAGGAGCGAAGAGAGATAGTTGATTACATTCTTTTGAAAGAAATAGAACCACGAAGACACGGATTCGCATTTGAACAACGCGGGGGTAAGAGAGTTTTGGCAAGCGGACCCGCGGTAAGAGAGGGAGCGATTTCTCGCCGTATCGTTCAGGTAGTTAAGAGATATTTGGAGGCAGTAGAGAAGAAAGCGCTTGCCATGCCTTCGTTTCTCAGACCCTCTGGCGCTTTATTGAAGGAGGGAGAAGTTGTGTGGGAAAACTTAGGTCTACGCACTTATGATGAGATCAGACAGTTAATTGAGTGTGCAAACGAGTACGCAGGAGTATCGTTGGACCCGATGGTTACTTGCGATGATGCACGTCTCTTGAGAATGCCATCCTCGATACATGGAGGCACAGGACTCCTCGTTACAGTGGTCGATGACTTGGATCAGTTTGACCCATTTAATGACCCTGTGGTTCTGAGCGACGATCCTGTGAATGTACATATACACTACTCGCCAAACGTAGTCTTACGAGATCAACCACTTGGGCCCTTTAAACACGAAGTGCGACGCCTTCCTCTCTTCGCAGCCATATACCTTATATGCACAGGAGTAGCAGAAATCGTCGGATGAGGAATAACTCGCTGTCCTACACGGCACTATCTAACATACTTCGCCAAGAGGTAGAGAAGGAAACGCTTAGCCAAGTATCAAAACAGTTTTACAAACAACTTACAAAACTTATAGCGCAAGTGCTTACTGAAAGCCCTGCACGAGGTAGCGATTTACAAACCGCTTTACTTCGCGAGTTAAAACGCCGTATAGTGCGAGTTTCGAAACGTATATTGGAATTACGTTTCCAAAAATTGGTTAATTCCGTCTTAGAAGGGAGAAAAGTTTCTATAAGCAGTCTAACACTGGAAGAGCGTATAATAATGTATCACCTTCTTCAAATACGATGTCTGTATAATGCTCTATCTACAGCGGTTGAACAGGGGAGGTGGTCTGCTGTACTAGATGAAAGCTTGAAGGTCCTAGCTAGTCCAACAACGATAAGAATTACAAGGGAAATTCCTCAGTTTGTAGATAGTAGATATGGCGTACTCGGTCCTTTCAAGCCAGGGGATGTTGTTAGTTTGCCGTGGGAGGTAGCGGAAGAATTAATAGAAAGAGGCTTGGCTGCTCCAACGACCTAAAATGGAGGTACCCAAAGAAATCAGAACGTATTGCCCGCGGTGCCGTAAGCATACTATACATAAGGTGTCGCTGTATAAACCTGGGAAAACACGCAAGTTAGCACAGGGACAACGACGATTCGCGGCGCTTTTGAAGGGATATGGAAGCTTTCCACGACCAAAACAGAGAAAACAGGCAAAAACAACAAAGAAACAAGTCTTGAAGCTCACGTGTAGAGAGTGCGGGTACATTTTGCATAGAAGAGGAATTCGCTTAAGAGAGCTTAAGATCGCAACCAGATGAGCGGGGAGTTAGAGAAGCTTTGGAAGAAGCTTTTTGGGAATCGCCCTCGTAACTATTACGTTCGAGTTAGATGTCTGAAATGCGGCGGAGAACAGTACGTCTACATTTTCGCAGCTACGCGGGTACCTTGCCATGTCTGTGGGGAAACACTAGCGGAGCCGACGGGGGGTAAGGCTAAGATCCTAGGTGAGATAGTGAAAGGCAGATGAGTAAAAGGGCTAGCCGCTATCCGAGTATTGGAGAAATTGTAATGGGTCGTGTTGAGCGGATCATAGAGTATGGTGCGTATATATCGCTAATCGACTACCCTGAAATAAACGGATTTATTCATATATCGGAAGTATCACCTACTTATATTAGAAGCGTGAGAGAGAAACTATCGGAGGGGCAGATATCTGCTTTCCGGGTAGTTAAAATCGACAAGGCACGGAATTTCGTAGACCTCTCACTAAAGAGGCTGTCGGATAGGGAGAAGGAGGAGTTTGAAGACGCGTGGAAACGCAGACGAAAGGCTATGTCGTTGTTGCGAGAAGTAGCGCGTACGCTCAATGTGGACGAAGACGATTTCGTTAACAGATGGATGAAAGCGCTTGAAAGTAAGTTTAGAGATGCGTACACAGGATTAGAGCGAATAGCTGCGGGTACTCGAGTAAAGCTGGCTTTCCCCGAGGAGTGGATTACGGCTGTTAGAGAGGCAGCAATCCGTCGTATAGGCAGGAAAGAATACCGGCGGCGCGCATTCATTCAGGTATTTGCACCGGGTAGGAAAGGTGTATTTCGGATACGCGAAGTCCTAGAACCGATGAGAAGCAGAACCGTGCGGCTTCGCGTCTATCTAGACTCGCCTCCCAGATATGTCATTGAGGTGGTAGGCGATCGACCGGACGATGTCTCGCGCGCACTTCGGCGCTTTTTACGAACTGTTGGGGAAAGAGCGAGGAACTTAAAAGTAGAGTTTCATGTAGTGAAGGAAACAAAGTAAGTAGGTTCTTGAAGATGAGGAAATGCACAAGGTGCGGGCGTTATACGCTTCAGGTAAAGTGTCCGTGCTGCGGCGCAGATACGAGAATAGCGCATCCACCGCCTTTTAAGGACCGTATCCAGAGAATACTGAAGTCCTTGCGAACAGACTACATTTCCTCAGGGTAGACTACCTCGAAGATTCTAACAAGCCCGTTGGAAGACTTGAACACTAGTTTGAAGTATTTGAGTTCCTTTGCGTATCGCGACCACTGTGTGTCCATAAGCAGCATACTCCCTAGAACGGTGTCTCCACGGGGAACATCAATCCCATAGTTCCTGAGTTCGTCTTCAACAAGAGCGGACTCGTTTAATCCTGCGATGCGAGCCATCCACCGCCACTTGCCTTCTTCACCGTATCCCATTCTAACGGGAAGGCAGGTAAACACTAGGACGTGAGTTACGTTAAACATACGAGCTATTCGTAGGGCTTCTGTTTCATTAGATAGGAAAAATTTGCCTATTAGAGCAATTTGCGTTTGATTTACTGTGGAGTTATCTGCTAGTGAAGTGCAGTTGCCCGCTACGGAGATCCAATAACCGTAGTCCCACCAGGAGAGAACGACCGCGGTTTGACCAAGATTCAGACGCATCCACTCAACGGCCTCAACCCAGTCCATGTACTGACCACGATAACCCGATCCTAGAGGGATGCTCGATGCGGCGATAGTTACCGGAGCATAGCCAGAGCTAACCCCTCGATAAGCGTATATGCTTAGAAGGAGGAGGATAATGACGATGTAAATGAAGGGTATTTCTATGTGAGCGCGTCTCTTCCTGATTAACTTTCTGAATTCATCGAGGAGTTTGGCCACACCGTAAGCCGCGATTAGACAAACTCCTGGAGTAAAGACGAGGGACAAGCGTGCCATGGTTGCTGAGAAGTAACTACCTGTTACACCGTATAGCAGTAGTAGCATCTTATCTGGTTCTCTAAACTTTTTCGCTAACATATACATACCAAATAAAGCGAATACCAGCAAGTATCCAAACTCATGATATAGGGTAGCCCATGTAGCGGTGCGGTGCTCAGCAACGGAGGCAACTAAAGGACTACGTATCGCTGGATTAAGAGTTGCAACGAACTTACCCGCCAGAGGGAGAGGCATCGCACCTGAAAACACTACAGCCCCAATTACCGCGGAAGCTGCAAAGACCGTTACAGGAGCCGTAAAGTGGGGTCGGCTTTCAGGTAAGAGATACAACACGGTAAGTACTATGCACACGAACATCATGATGAGAGCGGGAAGCGTGCCGAGAGAGAAGGCGATGTTTGCAGTTCTTCTAACAGGAGTAGAGAGCAAACACGAAGTACCAAGCACGATAGCGATAAAGAGGGTAGCCTTCCTGTGATGCTTTCTGATCACAACCATAGCTAGTGCCGTAAGGGATAGAAGGTTCAGGGTGTAGTAGAAAGCGCCCCATGTAATGTTAAGATACGTTTGCATAAGAGCGCAAAGAAGGGAATAGACTACAAAGTGCCTCTTATCATCTGCACGCAACGCCTTCGTACAGAAAAGCAGTATCATTATGATCTGTAAGATGCCAAGAGACTCGTGTTTGAAGAAGCCGAGGTGGGTGCGGCTGATGTAAGCAGGGTTTGTTGCAAGGAGTGCGGCGGCTAGTAGACCGACGCGCTTATCTGCAATTTCACGACCAAGTAAGAAAATGGCTATTGTGCTTAGAGCAGCCATTAAGGGCGGGAAGACTATGCAAACATCAAGTACCGACACAGAGATACCCAACTTCGAGAGCGCGACGTAGAGAAGCGCCGCTGTTGCTGGAAGCCCTGGAGGAGTAGTAGGCCCTACCTGACGACCATAGGGGTACCAGAACTTCGTATCTACTAACCTCTGGTAAGCTGATAAGTCAGGAAGCGTACGAACCATGTAGTCAGCGATATAGTAGTGGTAAAAAGAGTCAAACTCAGATAGGTAGGCGCCCCAACGAAGAGGGAGGAGGCGAAGCACAAGCGCAGTAACGAACACGACAGCGAGAACTATACCTGTGGTTGCTGCGTCGCGGCTGATGGCAGGGCGTTGTTGCCACCCTCGTTTGAAGAACTGGGCGATGGCCTTCTTCGTGATACGAGGGCTCAAGCCTTAAACCCGCTTTACACCCGCTTAAAGCGCGTTCGCTATGAATGACATCCACGTGCTGAGAATGAGAGGAAGCTATGATCCCAGACAGCTTGAGCAGCAAATACGCCAGTTTTGGGAGCAGGAGAAAATCCCGCAGAAAGCGCGTATCCGAGGGGAAAAACCATTCTACTTCCTCGACGGACCTCCTTATGTAACAAACCCGATTCACGTAGGAACGGCTTGGAACAAGCTGCTGAAGGACACGTATATTAGGTATTACAGGATGCGAGGGTATCAGGTGGTAGACACACCGGGGTTCGATACACATGGCCTACCTATTGAGGTACGCGTAGAGCGGGAGTTGGGCGTAAAGAGCAAACGAGAAATCGAAGAGAGGATCGGCGTTGAAATATTTATAAAAAAATGTAGAGAACAAGCCCTAAAACATATGAGAATGCAAATAGAACAGTATCGGAATTTAGGCGTATGGATGGAGTGGGAACATCCCTATATCACATTAAAGGACGATTATATAGAATATGTATGGAATTTTGTAAAACGAGTCTATGAAAAAGGCGCGTTAAAACGCGGATATGGTGTGTTTCACTGGTGCTATCGATGTGGAACCGTGCTGTCTGAGCACGAAGCGTCGATGGAGGAGGCTTACAAAGAGGTTGAAGAAGATTCCATCTATGTTAAATTCCCACTAAAGGATCGGGAACGTACGTATCTACTTGTGTGGACGACAACTCCTTGGACGATACCTGACAACGTTGCGGTGGCTGCGCACCCGGACATCTATTATGTTGAAGTTAGCGCAGGAGAAGAGAGGTATATACTAGCAGAAACGCGGCTCGAGATACTCGAGACTGCAGGTATAAGGTACGAGGTAATTCGACGTGTGCGTGGAGAGGAACTTGAGGGAGTTCGTTATCGCCATCCTCTCGAGGGACTCATTTTACGCGACCTGAAAGATTTAAGGATCGTTGTTAGCGAGGAAGTTGTTAAGCCGTACGAAGGAACAGGTCTCGTTCACATAGCTCCTGCACACGGCGAGGAGGACTTCTATTTAAGCCAAGTATACAACTTACCTATTATTAATTTAGTTGGTAAGGATGGTAGATTTGTCCAGGGATCAGGGAAGTACGAGGGATTGAACGTGTTTGACGCGAACCCCATAATAGTTGAGGATCTGCAAGAGCGAGGGCTTCTCTTCAAAATTGAGAGGATTCGACACCGCTATCCGTTCTGCTGGCGCTGCAAAACACCGTTAATCTACATGCTAACGGAGCAGTGGTATATCGACGTAGCTCCTTACAGAGCTAAACTTCTGGAGCTTTACGAAAGAAGCGAGTGGGTTCCGCGGCGGATAGGGGAGGAGCGTTTTAGGAAGTGGCTAGAAAACGCTAGACGCTGGGTTATCAGCAGGCAGCGGTACTGGGGGGTTCCTCTCCCAATCTGGGTATGCTCAGAGTGCGGGTATGTACTCGTTATAGGAAGTAAAGCGGAGCTTCTATCGCATCTCAAACGCGGACGGGAACCTCCAGAGCTACACCGTCCCTACGTGGACGAGGTAATCCTGAACTGTCCCCAGTGTGGCGGCGACTGCCAGCGGGTGCCTGACGTAGTAGATGTATGGATGGACTCGGGCGTAGCTCCTTGGGCAGCACTAAGCTTCGTATCGCTACCCAAAGCACCCAAGACACCGCCAGCGGATCTGATAATAGAAGGACACGACCAAACGAGAGGGTGGTTTTACACAACGCTAGTAGTTGGCGCATTGGGCTTTGACGCTCTCCCTTGGCGCCGTGTTGTGGTCCACGGCTTCGTTCTGGACCGGGAGGGGCGCGCGATGCATAAATCCCTCGGTAACGTTATTGATCCGATCGATGTTGTGAAGAAGTACGGGTGCGATGCTCTACGGTTGTACGAGTTGCAGTTTACTGTATGGGAGGACTCACGTTTTGTTTTAGAGGAAGTTCTTCAGGCGTATAGAACTCTAGCACAGATATGGAACGTTTACCGCTTTGCTAGCTTGTACATGGAGCTAGATCGGTTCTCTCCACCCAACAACCCTGATATGCACATTCGTGAGATGGAAGTTGAGGACCGGTGGCTACTCGCCAAAATAGAGGTCGTAAAGCAGCGGTATGTGGAGTATATGGAGAGAGGTATGCTACACAAAGCGTTAATGGAGGTCATTAACTTCCTGATAGAGGATGTGAGTCGTACCTACATACGGATCGTACGGCGACGTGTGTGGGAGGAGGACGTTGAGAAACAGGGTTTGTACACCGCTTTGTACTTCGCGCTAAGAGACGCCCTCCTTCTACTCGCTCCGTTCGTGCCGTTTATAACAGAGGCGATCTACCAGCGAGTTTTTCGCCCATTCGAGAAGGAGGAGTCTGTGCATCTCTGCCATATTCCTCCACCAAGACCTACACTACTTAACCACGAGCTGTTAGGGGATATGAAGGTTGTCAAGAAAGTTGTGGAAACTGCTGCGCGAATCCGCGCCGATGAGAGCATAAAACTGAGACAACCGCTTACGGCGCTCTACATACATGGAGATGAACAATGGGTGCAGCGGCTGCGCGTATGGGCGCATGTGTTCCGAGACCTCTGTAATGTACTGTCTGTCAGCTACAAGCCGCCACCACCGAACGTTGTTCAAAGGGAAGTCGATGGTGTAAAAGTTGGTCTGGACGTCACTATCTCTCCGGAGCTACGTGCATTGGGCTGGGCGCGGGAAGTCGTCAGAAGGGTGCAAGTGATGCGTAAGGATCTAGGTTTAGACATTGAGGAATACATCGTACTTCACGTTGCAGGCGATGACGAGTTGATCGCAGCTGTTCGCAGGAATGAGGAGTATGTTAGAACAGAAACGCGCGCGATAAAGGTGATCTACCACACTGCTCCCAGCGAGCGAGCACGAGAGTGGCGCATTGATGGAAAACCACTGTGGTTAGAGATCGAGAGAACAGCATGCGAGTAGGCTTTGTTGTAAATCCCATAGCGGGTATGGGAGGGAGCGTTGGTCTCAAGGGCACCGATGGAGAGGAAATCCTCAAGGAGGCGATACGGCGGGGAGCTAAACCCGTATCCCCCGACCGAGCGGTCCGATTCCTAAAACATCTTATTGAGCTAGCAGGGACGGACTTCACCTTCTATACGTGTAGTGGTGATATGGGGGAGAAGGAGTTACGGAAGGCAGGGTATCCAAACTATGAGGTGGTTTGCGAGGTACCTGATAAAACGTCGCGCGAAGATACCGTTCGCGCGGTGAAGCGGTTTCTGGATCTAGACGTTGACATCGTGGTTTTTTGTGGAGGGGATGGAACAGCGAGAGATGTTGCAAGCGTTGTTGGGGATCAAAAGCCTTGCTTAGGGATTCCCGCCGGTGTTAAGGTCTACAGTGCAGTGTTTGCAGTAACGCCTGAGGCAGCAGCGGAGGTCCTTGTTATGTTCGCAAGAGGTGAAGCTGGCGTTGAGCCATCTGAAGTGATGGACATCGATGAAGAGGCATTTAGAGAGAATAGGCTCAGCGTGCGGTTATACGGATACATGAAAGTCCCTCGCGCGCCTCTGTTCGTACAACTATCTAAGGCACCGTCACCGACATCGGGTAGCGAGGAGGAGAACAAGCGAGCAATAGCACGATATGTAGTCGAACGAATGAAAAGCGGAGTCCTTTACATACTAGGTCCAGGGACTACAGTCAAAGCAGTAGCAGATGCGCTGGGATTGGAGAAGACGCTGCTTGGTGTGGATGCGGTTACTAAGGATCGGTTAGTTGCCCGCGACGTAGATGAGAGGACGCTCCTATCGCTTCTTGATGAGTGGCCGGAGGCTGTTGTGATAGTGTCGCCGCTGGGACGCCAGGGGTTCATCTTCGGGAGAGGCAACCAGCAGATAAGCGCAAAGGTTCTTCGGCGTGTAGGTCGGAGGAACATCTGGGTAATCGCTACTAGGAGGAAGATCCTGGAGTTAGATGCGCTTAGAGTCGACACTGGGGATCCGGAGTTGGACGCCGCTCTCAGAGGGTACGTTAGGGTTATAACAGATTATAACGAGGAGACTGTAATAAAAGTTATTTAATTTAAGACTCGGACTCCAAGAGTTTACGGTAGGAGGTAGCATCTAGCAAAGAGGATACTTCGCTGGGATCCTTGGGACGTAGTTTGAAGAGCCACCCAGAGCCGTAGGGATCCTCGTTTATTCTTTCAGGAGACATATCTAATTCGGAGTTTACCTCCTCAACGATGCCCGAGACCGGAGCATAAACATCAGCAGTAGCCTTAACAGACTCCAGAGTAGCGACGACTGCGCCGCGCTCTACGGCAGTTCCTACCGAGGGGAGTTCCACAGCAACAATGTCATGAAGCTGTTTTTGCGCGTAATCGGTTATACCAACGGTGATCAAACCGGAAGCCTCGATACGGACCCACTCATGGGTTCGCGTATACCGTAGGTCCTCAGGTACATGGTATTCGCTGCTCATGGCGATCGCTTAGGGTAGAAAGGAGGTTTAACGATTTCAGCACGACGCCAAACCCCGGTTCGAACTTCAACAAGAGCGGTGCCTGATGCGTTTGGAGGCAAGTATGCGAAGCCTATGCCTGCTCGTAGAAGGGGGGAGTAAACGCCGCTGGTGATGCGAGTGGTGTAGCCTTCGGCTAGTTTAACACGCGCTCCCCGGCGAGGAACGCCTTTTTCCAGCATTCGGATACCAGTAAGTTTACGCTTTAGACCCTCTTCCCTCTGGCGCAGTAGAGCGTCGCGACCTATGAAGAAGGGTTTCTTCAGGCTTACCGCGAAGTCGAGACCGGCCTCTAAGGGTGTGGTAGAGGCGTCGGTGTCATAGCCGTGCAAGGTGTAGCCAGCCTCTAGGCGTAAGGAGTCTCTTGCTGCAAGCCCGCATAGGAGCCCCCCAGCAGCTTCCACCTCCTTGCTAAACAACGTAAAGAGGTCCTTTGCCCAACGGTATCGAACAGGAGGTAGTGCAACGACTTCAACACCGTCCTCACCCGTGTAGCCACTTCGTGATACAATGAGGCGGTGCTCAGCGACTGATAGCTGAACGAATTGGAACCAGCCAAGATCGGATAGGCTGTACTCTAGAACGCGCTCTGCGACTTCTACTGCGAGAGGACCCTGAAGTGCCAGCATGATCGATTCATCCGTTATATCAACAATGCTCTCAACAGCAAAGACCTCTCCCCACACCTCAAGCCGCCGACGCATGGCATCCCGGCTTCCGGCATTACAGACTAGTAGAAACTCACTATCTGATAGACGATAGAGTGTCGCATCGTCCAGCATACCACCGTTTACGTTTAGGAAGATCGTGTACTTCATCTTCCCCACTTTATGCTTTACAACGTTCTTCGTGGTCAGTAGCTCCAACATTGGGACTGCAGAACTCCCGCGCAGGAGGAACCTAGACATGTGTGATACGTCGAAAAGACCGCATGCCCGTCTAACAGCGAGGTGCTCTCTCACAGCACTACTGTACAGAAGGGGGGCTTCGTATCCTCCGAACTGCGTGAACGACGCGCCCAGCTCCCGATGTAGATCGTATAGGAGAGTTCTGCGCACGTTAGCCAAACGACTCTCGGAGGCGCTTGACCTCGATACGAAGGCGTACTGGATCGATCACCTTACGCTCCCCACAGCGTGGACAGCGACCGCCAGCTTCTTGAACAACTTCCGCGGGTGTACGTAGCTCGTAGCCAGAGAAGAACACGTAACCACACTTTTTACACACGATCTTCTGCGCCACCTTGGGAAGGCTACACACCTATATAAGGCGATTGGTGTGGCAGTAGTGCGGCTCTGGAGACTGCGGCGGCGCATTCGGTGGTGGTGGCAGCGGTTAAGAAGAAGGTACGTTCTAACGGTTCCAGAATGGGCAGTAGTGGTTGCTGCCGTCGGGTTAACCATCATATTTCTAGCAGGGGTGATATACAGCGTAGTAGGAGAGGCGCCATTCCTCGCGGTCGGTGCAGGGGGGAGACCAAGCCTTGTTGCAGCATATCGATTAGATGTACAAACGTGGAGTGAAACGCTACTCATTGCTGTGTACTATGCTGTAACTGCGGTGGGGCTGGTGCTAGTGTACCTAGGCATCTCCGAGTTCTCGCACCGTAGAGGAGATGTGCGGCGCGTAGCAACACTTCTCGTAGTGGGTACTGTGCTGTTTGTAGTGGGGGTTCTTCTACTGGAGTACACCTTTCGGTTGAAGCGTGGTGCTTAGTTACCAAGGAACGGGTTTAACGCCGATGAGGTAAGCGACTCCGTTAGAGACCAGGTGTGAGAGAGGCGTTATAGCTAGAGCTACTGCGATTGTGACGCCCTGAGGTATGTAGAGAGGATAGGTTAAGAGCAGCGGTACAAGCAGAAACGATATCGCATCGAGCAAGGGAGCGGGTTTTCCTGATGGGAGATGAAAGCGACGCTTAACGAAGGAGGAGAGGAGATCGCCAAGAACAGCACCCCAAGCCGCGATTAACCCGACAGTGAAGGGGAAGGAAAGTGTGAAGTGCGCAACTACCGCGGCGAGAGCCCCACCGATGATACCTACAGCGGCACCTTCTACGGTTTTTGAAGGACCGAACAGTGGTTGATCATCAAAGAACAAACGACCGCCGTCGATCGGTGTGCGACCTTTTACTAGAACCGGGAGTGCGTTGGTGAGGTATATCGGGATAAGAAGGCCAAGTACTTCATGCAGTAGCAACATCACTGCGTCAGCGAAACACGCCTTATTGGATATAGGTCCTTGCTACTGCAGCGCTCGACTTCTACGACAAGCCTTCCCCGCGCCTCGTCCCTAAAGACGTGTAGTATGTTGTCAGAAAGCGCCGTGATGAGCACACGATAGCCGGGTGCTAACCCCACCAACCCTGTTGGAAATACGGCGTGCGATAGCACAACAAGTACCTGAGCCCAACGCTTTACCATCCTCTTAATACGAGCGAGCATCCAGCGGACATCAGGTGCGTGGGTATCGGTGGACAGGGGTGTGGAGTATCTAAGAGAGTCGAGCACAACGACTTGAACTCCCTCTTCTGCGGTTTTTTCGAGAACGCGCACAGCTTCGAGAATATCAGCAACATTCACGAAAAGCAGCTGCTCTGCAAAGCGCGCAGGTAGTAGATCGAGAATGCAGCGGTCGAGGATTATGCCGAAGCTGACTAGCAGGGGAAGCATGCGCGTCCTGATCGATGCACGCACAAGCAGAGCAGCGAATCGGATGAGGGAAGCGGCGTCGGCGCTGTACGCGGTGGTTACGCACCGCTTCGCTAATCCGCCACCGAGCGCGGCATCGAGGGAGGAGATGCCGGTTTGTAGCACCCCGCTAAGGATATGAATCCCTTAACATTAGCCGTTTGCTGATCGCGGTCTGCGTTAGGGACGTGAAGCTGCTTTACCAAGTGACTAGTCTACTCCGCCGCAAGGGGGTAGAGCACGCGGTGCTGTTACCTGGCAGCGAAGCTCGCCCAGAGGTCTGTGTAGCGATTGTAGATGAAGCTTGCAGCGTACCGGGCGTTCCCAATATACGCGTCAGAGACGACGTTCTCGTAGCGGTGCTGCGTGCGATGACGTATGTACTTGGAAATGGTCCTGGTGGTAGGCTTACTGTAGGTGTAGACCCGGGGAAACGGATAGGTGTCGCAGCGCTTTACGAAGGAAGAGTGTTTGACACAGCAACGCTCACGGACCCGGACGCTGTAGTGACGTGGATCGAGCGTGTGATTCGCAGTGTGTCTCCTTCAAGCGTTGTAGTTAAGATAGGAGCAGGAGCTCCTGACCGCCGAGATGAGCTGCTTCGTAGAATGAGAAGGGTGCGTAACGCTGTAGTAAAGCTTGTAGATGAAAGTGGGAGCACACGGCGAACCGCTCACAATGTCCTCGCGGGAAGTCGGGATGAAGCGTCAGCAGTCTACATCGCTCGTACCGAGCGAAGAGTATCTGCGCGTAACACCAGGAGAAGTTGTTCTGATTAGAGGACCAAAGAGCCTCGTGGTGAGGGAAGGAAGGGTCTTGATCTCTAGACGCGTAGCGGAAGCTGGTGAGCGGGGGTTCGTAAGTGTAGGTAGGACAGCGATCGTCGAACCTTTAGAGGATGCGTTGCTTGAACTAAGAGGGCCCGGATCGGCTGTTAAAGCTGATGCACCTGAAGCAGTCCTCCCCCCAAGCTGGAAAGCCGTTCTTGCTAAAATTAGATCTGAAAAACCGAAGAGAGTTGCAGTAGTAGGAGGCATAGATACGGGGAAGACTACTCTAGCGTTGCTCATCTACAACGAGTTAAGGGAAGGAGGGGTAAAGGCGGGGTTTCTCGAAGAGGATGTCGGTCAAAACGAAGTTGCAGCACCAACTACGGTATGCCTCGCATCTTCGCAACGCGGAGTTTTCGATCTCAGACAGCTGGAGCTGGTAGCAGCGGAATTCGTGGGAGACATCACACCAACACCGCTAACGGAACGCGTTCTTGAGTGCGTATCGCTATTGCTGAAGGTCGCAGCAAAGCGATCACTTGAAGCACTAGTAGTTGATACCGACGGATGGGTTAAAGGGAAGGGTGCGGCGGACTTCAAGGCACGGCTAATTGCTGCTCTTGAGTGTGATCTGGTTGTGTGTACACCACCCTTAAGCGCAGAAAGCGTGTTGGTCAGGCAGCTATCTAGTGAAATAGAGGTTTTGTTTGTGGATGTGCCTAGCGCGGCACGTCGTCGATCGTTTGCTGAGCGTCGCCATAATCGCGAACGGTGCTTTGAGTTCTTCATGAAAGGAGAGCGGCCGCGCCGGATAAGGTTGGATGAGGTAACGCTTTGGTACGAGCATGGAGCGTTACTTCCCATAGCGGACCCTCCTGAGCCTCTACGATCTCTCGGTACGGTGCGATACGCTGGTGAAGGCGAGGATCGAGTAGTTGTCATCATCGAAGGGCAGGTGAAGTCGCTGGACGACGTATGGGCAGTAGAGCAGATCTACGGAAAACCCGTTGATGTGCGTAGCTATGATAGAGAGAGGGGGTTGGTATCGGGATTGTATGCGAAGGGACGATTCCAAGGCTTAGGAGTGATAACTCAGATAGATCCGCAGAGAGAGGAGCTCTGGCTACGTACTCCTGTAACAACGAAGCCGAGTGCGATTATGATAGGCAGATACATGTTACCTCTCAGCGTGCTACCTGGAGGGAGCTGAGCTTTCGCTAAAATAAGTTCGCAGTTCGCGGTACAGACTTTCGCCGTATCCGCACACCACTGAAATACGATCCCGGATCCAGGAAGGAAAGAAACCCCAGTACTTGCGGTACAGAACCCGCCTATCGAGGAGGACAGCAGCTACACGCTCTCCGTAGCCTCGTGTAGCGCGTCCAATGGCTTGAATAACAGACCGAATTGCTGGCAGAACTGCATAGTAGACTTGCCCACGACCTGGGAACTGCCGTTCCATTAGTTGCACAGCCACACTCGTTTCAGTACTTGGAGGAGGAAAGGGAATCCCCACGACAAACACGGCTTTTACTCGGTTGCCAAAATCAGCGCCTTCAGACAGGCGGCCACCTAGTACTGAGAAAAGAATTGCTTTCCGTGAGGATCGGAACTCCTCTAGAATCCCCATACGTTGGAGCGGAGATGCATCTCGCTCCTCGATCAACACGTTTGGCAGTCTTCGGAATATACCGTAGGAGGTTATAGCGTCTAGAAGATCGTAGGAAGTGAAGAAGACAAGGCAAGACCCAGGAACCGCAAGCAGCCCCCAGTAGAGAATATGTGAGATACGACGCAGCATCGCCTCGTTTCGGAGAGGGAATGCGGTAGTTACCGATTTTACGACAAAAATCTGTAAAGTATCGTAGTTAATTTTGGGTATATGAATATATTTTACGTTTTTTACGTTGAAAATTTCAAGTAAGCTCTGGTGCGGTTCTAAAGTAGCTGACATTAGGATAACACGCTTTGCATGGTGTACAAACTGCCTAAGTGTTGTGGCGGTGCGGGTACTGTATAGAAGAAGGGAGGTCCGCTTCTGTTCACTGCCCATCGTTTGGCTAGCAACAATGAGGTCGTGGCAATCGGCGTGGAGCAGTGCTTGAAGGAATTCAAGAACAGAAAGAAGAGCAGGTATCCGCGAAATAGCAACTCTAGCTCGATGAAGCGCCGCTATACCTCTGTGAAGCACGGTTTCGATGCGAAAACCCAGGGTGTCAAACGCATCGAGTAGCTGCTGAACTGACACCATCTTCTCAGACTGAAAAATGCGTTCAATCAGACGGTAAAACTCCAGAAGATCGAATGCAACCTCGCGGACCCTTAGCGTACAGAGAAGCTGTACGGACCGCTGAAGGTCGCGTGTGAGGAGCTGAGCTACAGGAGTTGAAACCAGTGCGGTGGGAAGGTTATGGGCTTCATCGAATACTATGGTTAGAGGACGCGATCGTGGCGTGAGAAGAGGCTGTAGATCGCTTGCTGCGAATGGATTTATCAGACTCCATAGCGTACAAGAAACGAGCGTAGCCCTAGAGGCAAGGTGTTTTAGCAGAAAGTAGGGGCAGACGTTGCTGCTTTCAGCGATGCTCAAAACGTCCATCGTGTAAAGAGGACTTCGAAACTCTATCTCAGGCAAAGCGCGATTCATACGACAGACGCCACGGCTCCGAAGCAGATTGCAGAGAAACGCATGCATGCTAGCACGCATCGGTATCCTTGCCATAAGAGGGCAAAGGAACCAGCGGCTTCGTAGGGAAACCGCAGGTATAAGTTCTCCGCGCTTCGCTAGCAGTAGTAGCTCGTCGATCGCGCGGTCGGCTTGTACGTGAGTACGAGCCACATAGAGCAGACAACCCCTCTCGTTTACGACGCGTGAAAGCGCAGCAGCTAGAACTACAGCAGTTTTGCCGAACCCGCTTCCCGCCTCGAATAGTACGAACCGAGAACGCCGTAGCGCGTCTGTAAGCGCCTCTAGTGCTGAGTGCTGACCGGGGCGTAGCTGCGTGTAGGGGAAGAAACGCGTAAGCACCTTTTGAGTAGGGAATTTGTTAGGAAAGCTCCGGTAGCCAAGCGTCAATCAACCGTGGGGCAGTTTCACAAAGAGTATCTCGCCAGTGAGGGTCCGCGTATACGCGAAGCACGTTGACGGTCGGAGGGATAATAATCGTAGTGCAGTCAGACAGGTGCCGTACTTGATCATCCTTAGTCACAATAGGTACGCGCTCACCGCCAGTAGGTCTTAGGGGCAAAGCAACTATCGAAGAGGTATCCACCCACACCGCATCACCGGGTACCCTTGCCTTTGCTACAATCGCATTCCTAAGAGCCTCTAACGAGTCAGAATCACGCAGCAAACGACTATCTACTGGAAGAACGCGTTCGCATACGAGCTTGATCAATCGGCGGTGAAGTAGTGCGTGCATAAGAAAACGCGATGCGGGATGCTGAAGAAGCTGGTACCATAGAGTGTAATCATCTAATTGAAGGAAGTCGTGAATGTTGGAAGGCGAGAAGAGCGTATCGTGCGCGTTGAAACGCCGTAAAGCCTCACGCAACATCAGCTGTACTGCACGAGAGGTCTTGTGGTAGTATATGGTCTGAAAGCAGCGAATACGCGCAATAACGAGAGCTTCCAAAGCAGGTAACGCATCATATGAGAACCCTAGCATGTTTTCAACAGGACGGGCGTTCCATGCAATTCGCCTGTAGTCAACGTATCCATACTCAACGCCTGCGTGATAAGAATCCCTCTGAACGAAGTCCAGCTTGTCCGCATCTATTGGCCCTGATATGATGTCGTTAATGTACTGCGGGAGATGGGATGCCCGCCCGACAGCCAGCTGAGCGATCCGCTGAGCATCAAACCCGTAGTCGTTTAGAAGATCGGCGATCGGGCTTTCGCGAATCACCCTTTGCGTAAGATCTTCGTGGCTTACTCCATACCTTTCTCTAACAACTTCTTCGAAAACGTGTGAAAAGGGTCCGTGACCCACGTCGTGAAGTAAGGCAGCGAGGCGCAGCTCTTGAAGAAGGTCCGCGTGCTCGACGAGACCACAGCCATACGCAAACTCCGTAGCTACGGTAAGCACGCCAAGAGAGTGTTCGAAACGCGTGTGAGTTGCAGCAGGGTAAACAAACTCGGAACCAGCGAGCTGTCGAATGCGGCGTAGACGCTGAAACACGGCGGTATCTACAATCGCGCGTTCAACCTCTGTAAGACGTACATAGCCGTACAAAGGGTCACGGACTACCGTAGCGTAGCGTAGCAACGCGGTTTAACGAAGGTACGTGATCACAGTTTCGCGAATCGCTTGCTGAACTTCCGTAATGTCTTGACGAGCATCAATAACCACCGCATTGAATCTGGGGTCTTGGGCGAGGCGCAAGTAGGTCTCACGAACCTTACGGAGGAATGCTGTTTGTTCGAAGACTTCTTCGCCGAAACCTGGTTTCCGAGCCGCCGCAACCTCAGGAGGGACATCTAAGATGATCGTCAAGTCGGGGAGCGGTGCGAAGCGATTGATCTCCTCTACCCAACGGGAAGGCAAACCGTCAGCAACCTGATAGGCGAAGCTCGAAAGCAGGTAGCGGCACGAAACCACAACGTACCCCGAGCTAAGCTGCTTCTGAATGCTAAGCACATGCAGCCTACGATCAGCGGCAAAGAGCAGTGCAAGCAAGGGAGGGTCGTGAGAGGGTTGTTTCAGCAAGCGTCGTATGATACGCCCTACAGGACCCCGAGTAGGCTCCTTCGTAAGCGCAGCACGCATCCCGCGGCGCCGAAGCCAGCGCACTAGCAGACGCGCGTGCGTAGAGGTTCCGGACCCGTCGATGCCTTCAATTGCAATTAGCAAGGCTTCAAAGCTATGGTGAGACCGTTTTAGACTTGCAGCGCTTCGTAAACCACCCCTTAATCAAGCCTGGTACGGTAGAGTACCGCAAGTACCAGGTTGAGCTAGCGGCGTCCGCAGCTCAGAGCAACACCCTCGTCGTTTTGCCCACAGGGTTAGGAAAAACGGTGGTTGCGGCACTCGCTATCGCGGAAATCCTTCACAGAAGAGGCGGGCGCGCGGTCTACCTTGCACCTACCCGCCCACTTGTCGTACAGGCAGGAAGATTCCTGCAGAGGGTTCTCGCTGTGGAGCCTATTGTTTTCTGTACAGGACGTACTCCTCCTGACCGCCGCGCAGAGCTCTGGAAGGCGGCGAAGGTCTACGTTTCAACACCACAGTCGTTGCAGAACGACGTACTACGGGGCGCGATTAGCCTGTCAAACGTATCGATCTTAGTGCTAGATGAGGCGCACCGCGCGGTCGGCGAGTACCCGTACGTGTACATCGTTCAACGCACACTATCAGAAAACCCGGCAGCGCGGGTACTCGGGCTAACTGCATCTCCGGGGGAGGATAAGGCGCGCATTCTAACGGTGCTCAGAAACCTGGGCGGTGCGCGCCTCGAGTTTAGAAGCTGGAACCACCCCTCTGTTCGACCCTATGTTGCACGCCTTCGCTTGGAGTGGCGGGTGCTGAACTTTCCTCCAGAGCTTAAGCAAGTGCACGAGCTGCTGAAAAGCTGCGTTCGCTTCCTTCTCGAACAGCTGCAGGGCCTAGGGCTCTTCACCGAAGTGCGAAGCGTCGAAGAGCTGAGCCTTCGTCGTATCCTTGAAGCACGGGAAGAGCTCTTGCAGCATCAAGGGGAGCAGTCGCTGCGGGAGGTTCGTCGAGTCTTGCTACTAGCGATAGAAGGGGTTACCGCGCTCCAGCGGTTTGAAGCGGGCGAGCTCCCTGCGCTCCTCGATTTCCTCCGATCCTGCGAAGAACGTGCACAAACGCGTCGAGGTGCGGTATACCGATTCATGTCAGATGTCAGGATCCGTGCAGCGTACACTCTTGCCCGCGAGCTCGCAGCACGAGGGATTAAGGGTCCGAAGACGGAGGCGCTTCGGGCTATCGTTAAGGAGATCGTTAGCCGTGGAAGAGGACGGGTGCTGGTGTTTACAGGTTTTCGCGCAGTTGCGCGTACGCTCGATCAGGAGCTTCGTCAACTACCAGGGGTCCGATCGGCGGTCCTCATAGGGCAAGCTGCACGACCAGGAGAGCCGGGGTTAAGCCAGAAGCAGCAAGTTGCCGTACTCGACAAGTTCAGATCTGGAGAAGTCAACATCCTCGTTGCCACACAGGTTGGAGAAGAGGGGTTAGATGTAGCGGAATGCGATTGGGTGATCTTCTTTGACAGCCCGCTAAGCGCGCGCCGCTACATCCAGCGACGAGGGCGTACCGCTCGCAGACGTATGGGGACGGTTATATGCCTCGTAGTGCGAGGAACGAGGGACGAGCGCCTCTACTACCGCGCGATTCGGAAAGAACGTAGGATGTGGCGATTGCTTGAGGAGATTTCGAGGGGGCTTCAGCAGCAGCGCACTCTACCAGCTATACGGTACGAAAAGCGAGCGGTTCCTGAGATCGAGTTACTAGTGGATGCACGGGAAGCACAGTCCCCCGTAGCGCGCCTACTAAGTCAGAAGGGGGTGCGGCTACGCATCGCGCAACTGGATATCGGCGACTACATGCTACCGGGAGACCTCTGCATAGAGCGGAAAACCGCAGAGGACCTTGCGCAGTCGATCATCGATGGACGGTTGTTCGAGCAAGCAGCAGCGCTCCGCACCCACTACCGCCGCGCGCTAGTGCTTATCGAGGGCGGGGTCTCCCGCGCCTATCTACGTGTAAACCCAGAAGCGGTGAGAGGTGCGCTTCTCAGCCTTGCCGCTGACTTCGGAGTGCCTTGGATCGAGACGCGGAACGCAGAGGATAGTGCCACGCTCATCCTACACCTGCTTCGCAGAAGATCTGGTGAGAAGCCGCCTCCGCGGCTAGTGCGTTACTCCAAGGCAGCGCCCTTTGAGAAAGTTCAGGAGCGCGTACTCGCCGTGATTCCAGGTATTG
>Ga0190367_1000243_pt1 | contig 41605 bp, 50 predicted proteins | sample 4872181011_MG_FD_171838 | JGI IMG/M metagenome (GOLD analysis project Ga0190367, IMG submission 171838) | Hydrothermal vent microbial mat bacterial communities from Southern Trench, Guaymas Basin, Mexico - 4872-18-10-11_MG | ecosystem: Environmental > Aquatic > Marine > Hydrothermal vents >... | reverse complement strand
TTAGGTGAATTTTCATATTAGGAGAGCCTCTGCAAGTCTTGGATCAATACCTGATTTCTCTAGTTTTTCTACTTCATCAATGGTAAGCTCTCTATTATAGAGAATTCCATCCCTTAGATCTAATAGAATTATACGTGCCCCAAGTTCTTCAAGCGTTGTCGTAAGTAGCTTTGCAGTTTCAAGGCTATGGGTTGAAGCTATAAAGTAAATATTATCTTCCTCTATAACCTTTAGGAGCCATTGAGCAAGAATTTTAAGTGCTCTTGGATTTAAATGAGATTCCACGTCGTCTATTAAGAGTAGTTTTGGTTTAACGTGCTCATAGAGTATCATTAACGTAGCTAGTGCTTGTATGCCATCACCCATATCAGATAACCTAATTCTTTCGCCTGTTCGGATCATGGCATAAAGCGTTAGTTCACCGCCGGTAAAGGGTTCTAAAGTTATATTTTGTACTTCTTCACGAGTCAAACCTTGTAAATATGATGCCACATGAGGAGTTATTGAAACCATCCTAGACCAGGATTTTATGAAATATTTCCAAGCAGGTTTACATAGACTTGGATGTATGTAAAGCGCTTTCGGTAGTTTAATTCTTTCTTCACTAGTCCATGATGAAATACCGGGCGGGAGTTCTTTTCTTGTATCAGGATATGGTCTTATTTCGCCGCTAATGTTTTTTGCTACACAATGAACTTGGATAAATGCTTTACTTAATGGAGTATAGAAGATGAGACTATCTCCTGTATTGTATATTCTAAGTTCGTATTCTTTTTCCTCAAATTTACCATAAATTCTTACATTATTCGCTACATATTTGTATATAAGAAAGGAGTAATCGCTCGTGGTGGGACCTGCATGTAGATAGTTTAATACTTCAAGTACACAGGCAATTCTGTCGTTTACTACATAGGGAGTTGTGTTACATGGTCCACTAAGGAGGTAGAGTGCTTCTAGTAGAGTAGTTTTGCCTGAGTTATTTCCTCCTATCAGTATGGATACTTTAGGTAAGTCTATTTCGGCTTTGAGCACTCCTTTAAAGTTCTCAATTACTAGTTTAATATTATTAGTCATAATTTATCATGACCTTTAATGGCACTCATCTATTACATTACCTGTTGTTACTTATATATTAGTTCTGTCTTGAGGCGTGATTACGTCTATTACCTGGAGGTAGAATTTTTAAGAGAGTTTTTGTTGATGAATGGACTTATTACGTTTACGGACCTTGACAACGTCTTCATTGCGTTTTCTTTGGCTTAGTTCAAGTTCTTCACGAGATTGTAGAAGTTCTTTTAGTTATAATTATCCTTTACTCAACCTCATTATCGGAATTGGGTATAGTTAGATTTCAAAGAACTTACATTTATCTTTTAATATTTCTTTTATTGCTGGATCAGTTGTTAGTGCTATTCCTTTTACTTGATATGTTAGGGCTATGAGGAATGCGTCGGCTAATGATATTTTATCTCTATACTTTACCTTTATCTTAGCAGCTTCTCTTGTAAGTTCGTCTTTAACTGGTATTTGTTTTATTGGTGATACTCTTATAGCTTCATACCTGATATCAGCTGCATTGATGCCTAATTTTTCAGCTGTTTTATAGTAGAATTCTGCGAGGTTTACTTCACATAAGTATCCTTCTGAAACTCCTTGAAATATTTCATTAAAGTATTTTTTCACTCTCTGATCTCCGGCAAAGTATAGTGCTAAGACCCCTGCATCAATAATATACTTACTTTCCACGTTTAATCTCCTTTAACCTCTCTTCTACTATTTCCTTAGCAATATTTTTCATAATATCCCCATCAACTCCAAACATTTCCTCTAGGGGGATTAATGGTATGATTTTTATTCCCTCTTCATCAGCCTTGATAATCACCTTATCCCTGATATTATATTTCCTCCTAATTTCAATGGGGATAACTACTTGTCCCTTTCTACTTACCTTTACAATAAACCTCATGTCCTCACCTAAAGTTTTACATTCATATTAGGTAGTAGGATTCAATGTATTTAAAGTTTTACAGTATATCTGAATAGTAAAACTTTAAATGAAGGTATTGGGAACTGGGTCTCAGTTGGAGAATCTTATTATTAATGGAGTAGCGATGATTGTGTATAGTGGTAATATTCTAACTTTACTCTTTGATAATATCTGTCATAAAGGAATTGAAGGGGGTATACCTTCATTAACATGTTATAGCTTCTGGTCTAATTATAGCTTCAAAAATATCAATGCTAAGGAGTAATGGGGCTTCCATTAGATAAGGTTATTGAGCTTATGCAAGTGATAGCTAAAATCTCCTACAAACCATTATCGTTAAATGCTGAGATTGTAGTTCGAGCTAAGGTATTAATGTAAGTTTGATGTGCTTGTTATTGACTTAAAGCTTTACTAGCTTTTAAATTAATATGTAATAAGGTTTTCCTTGATTTATTAATATTAGGAGGTAAAGTCTATTTATGTGCTTTTAATATATTTTTGCTAGGAATACTACGTTATGGGATGTAGTTAGTGATCTTATCTAGGGTTGTTTTAGAGTTGCTTGAGAAGAAGTCTAGAGAGAATGGTATGAGTATTGATGAGTATTTGTTAGAGGTTCTTACAAGTGATCTTAATCCTAGGGATAGGGCTGATAAGTATATTGAAGCTAGTTTAGATCTTTTGGAACAGGCGAAGAAGGAGTTGGATAAGGGGGATTTAAGGCAGGCAAGTGAAAAGATTTGGGGTGCTGTTGCATTAAGTATTAAAGCTCATGCATATGTGAAGGCTAGTAGGCGTTTAAGTAGTCATAGGGAGTTAAGGGAGTATAAGGATAAGATTGCTGATGAACTAGGTGATTGGGTTATAGTAGTGTTTCAGCAAGCTGATTCTATGCATATAAACTTCTATGAAGGATGGGCAACTAGAAAGGAAATAGAGAAAGCATTAAAGGAGGCTGAAAAACTAGTGAAGGCAATAGCAAAACAGTTAGAAAAGTAAGTTTCATAACCTTGTAATTAACTTTCAATTATTTTAATGGAAACTTAAAATATTTCGTTTGAAGTAGGTTTAAAGTATCCTCAGTGTTGGGGCAAGCTGTTCTTTGGTTAATTTCTTTGGGTAAGAGAGATGACTAAAGAGTCTTTATAAAGGGTACTTAATTTTTCTTTATAGCCCCTGCGTTACTATCATGAGGAATTCTCTGTGGCCTAGACATAATATCCTTCTCTTGATCAAGCTGTTAAGTGAACAATTATATGTTATTCTTGGATTATTTTTATGTCAGGTAAATTTCTGAAGTGTTTATCGAAAGTATATATCTCATTAATGTTGCTTTCCCTCATTTTAATGTAGGCTACACCATCATTTACACTTACATTGTAATGGCTTGAAATGAATAGTGCTTTTTCATAATCACGTCTATTTACGTTAGCTATATTGATGTTTCTTAGAGCTAGAATTCTTGCTAATAAGCTTATGCTTTCTCTTAAACCTATATAGGATTCGATTATGTTCACTATTTCACTCAGGTGAACTACAGTTATTAGGACTTCCTCTTTCCCTTCATCGATTCTTTTAATAATTTTCTTAGCATTCTCCTTTATCCTTACTTCCTCAGGTCTTAGTTTTCTTCGAGGCTTAAGATATGCGTGAAGTAATACGCTGGAGTCAAGAAACCTCATTTATTTTCCCTCTATTAATGCTTTCCTAAGCTTATGTGTATCTGTAAAGTCATTGACGTCGACAGTTATACTATCAAATAGTTCACATAGTTTAATGGGTTTAATTGGTTTAAGTCTAATTTCATCATTTACTACTTCAATTATGAATAGGTCTGATTTTACTTTTCTTCTAATACTAGCTGGGATTAGTATACGACCCTGTTTATCCATCTTCACAATAATTGTCAAATAACTTCACCAGATATAAATAGACTTGGATGTATTATATGAGTTACTCCAGGTCTAGGCACCTTACTCATCAAGGGAAGATGTATTTAGTTCTTAAATAAGCGCTTTTATCGAAGTATGATGCTCGTAGCATAATGTTTTAGAAAAAGACGACGAACCTTCCTAGTATTTAATTAAGGGTTAATTTACTTACTTCGTATTTTGAGATAAATTTAATTTTCACAAAGTTCCTGATTATACCTGGTGTATACAGGTTGAGTCGGCTTGTTGCTGAGGTTAGGCTTGGAAAGAAGTATGCATTGTATCTTCCTAGGTCTATTGTTAAAGCTTTGGGTTTAAAGGAGGGTGATAAGCTTACATTAATTGTTGAAGGTAATAGAATTATTATTAAGAAGTCAAAGAGTTTCTTTGAGGCTGCTTTAGAGAGTAGGAAGGTTCTTAGATTATCACCTGAAGAGATTGAAAAGGCAAGCTTAGAAATGCAGAAGGAGTTTCTAATGGGCTGATATTTTGAAGCATGTCTCTATATTACTTGATACATCATTTATATTACCTTCATTTAGAATAGATGTTGGTGATGAAGTTAATAAAGTTCTTAGAATTCTTAATAAATATGGAGATAGATTTGTAGTATTTTACTCAACTTTTAATGTTCTTGAAGCATTACTAGTAATTATTAGAGAAGTAAGGAGAGGAAATATTAAGTTTGATGAGGCTAAGGAGGCTATAGAGTTTGGGGCTATTAATACTATGATGAAGCTTCAGAAAGCCCCTGAACCTCCACAAGTATATGTGTTAGCATTTTCGCTTTACTCTATGGGCCATAAAGATCTATTTGATAATCTATTGTACTCGGTAGCTTTAGTGAATGATATTAAGTTCTTAACTATGGATTATGAATTTAAGGAGTTTATTAAGAGTAATAAGCTAAACGATACCATTATAACTCCAAAAGAGTTAATGGAAAGCTTGAGTTGAGATCAACTATTGCCCATTTGTGATGTCTTGTTATGGTATTTGGTGTTTTCTGAATTTTTCCGTTTTGCATTGTTTCTTTGAATTAATGAAGTTAATGATTAAAGCTACAGATTGAGGTCATTAAGTTAATTAAAGGTACTTTATTATCTTCTTGTATAGAGGAAGGATATTGCATAGAGGATTATAATCATGGAGTTTGAAGATCTTGAGAGGTTGTATGGGCTAACTAAGTGGTATTCTAATCCTAGGACTCGTGAGGGTAGGCGTAGGCTTGAGGGAACTATTACTATTATGAAGGAGTTGTTGAAGCATGAATGGGTTCAAGCTATTCTTACTCCCAGGAAGGAGATTAGGGTTGTTGATGTTTGTAGTGGTGGAGGTATTGGTGGTTTTGCTTTTGCTAAAGTACTTGTTGATCAAGGCTATAGTGTTAGTTTAGACCTTGTTGATTTAAGGCATTCTGAACTTGAAGAAGCTAAGAAGTTTAGGGAAGAGTTTTTACCATCTATTGAACTTAATACTTATGCTATTAACGCTCTTGAACTACATAAGATTGGTAAGAAATATGATGTAGCTTTATTCTGGGGTTTATCAGCTCCTCACTTTGATCCGTGGGATTTTACTAGGCTTTTATCATCAATTTCAAGAAGCTTAGTTGATGATGGTGTTCTCTTTATGGAGGAAGGTGATCGTATTCAGTCAATTGTTTTAAGGACTGGGTATCAGTATGTGTGGCCTGAAGGTTTTGGTGAAGATGATGCTATAGTATCTATTCATCGCGGCTATGATATTGTTAGGGGTAGGGTTAGAAGGATAATAATTGATCTTGAGAAGGGTACTAAGGTTGCTTATCCTGTTTACCTATGGTGGACTATTGCATCATTAGCAACATATGCATGGGTTTTCTTTAAAGACATAGATATCTATACACCTCCTATATCATCTAGATATTCACGATACATTATCATAGCTAGAAAACCGAGGAGAGTTATAAAACCAGAAGATTTTGATGGAAATCCAACAATATTAGTAAAGAAGTAATAACTATACCTGGTTTAGGTGTATATAGCTTGTTTTCTTTTGACTAATAGTATTGTTAAGATTAATGCTGATGCTAGGATTGCTATTATTATTATGTGTAGGTAATGTTCTTGTAATAGTTGATTAATGGCATCTTTATGTTCTTCAAGATCTATATTTGGTGTTTTGGTGATGTATATTATTTCATTGTTTATATGTAGCTCTACTACTATGTACTTATTTTCTGGTATTTGGGTTAGTACATATGTTTTTACTTTCCTAGTTAGTACTGGAAGTGAGGGTCCTGTCCATTCCAGGACTTCTACTGGTATTTTTACTAAGATAGTATCATGTTTAGGTTCTTCAATTATAGGTTCTTTCCATGTTACTCTAAATCCGCTATGTCTAAACATCATAGTTACTGTTATGTTTAGTTTATCTTTATCAATTCTTGTTATGTTAATATTTGTAGCGTAGGGTTTTGATGTAACCCATCGATCTTTAACTTCTTTGGGTTTTTCTATTCTTATTACTAAATCCTTTTCTAGGCCTCTAAATAATGAGCTTTCAATAGTTAGATTAATGGTTTCCTTAGGTTCATGAACTATGTATTTGAATGATTCTTTACAAAGTATTGAATCAGGTGGTGGTGCTAGTGTAATTGTCATTGAGCTATTTTGGAGTCCATTTAATTTTATGTTTATGTAAGCAGTACATCGTTTACTGTACATTGGATTAAATCTTCCAGTTGCCATTGCGTATATGGTTTCATATATGAATGTATGTGGGGTTTCCTTTTTCGGCTTTAACTTGTAAGTATATGTAATAGTTATTGTGAATTTTTCATGAGGTTTTAGATTTAACTTCCATTTAATTAATGGAAGTTTTCCTAGTACTGTATGATATTCAAATTCCTTTTTAATGCCTTTAGGTTTAACCATGTATCCTTTTTCAACAATACTCCATTTGATTGGTGTACCATTCTTAGTTATTGTTATATTGCCGTTGATGGCTTCTATGGGTATTGGAAAGTACATGGTCACGTTTTCAAATCCTACATTAGTAAATGGGTATTCTCCGTAAACCTCTACAAGAAGTATATCATCACTTATATATTTGATATTTATATCGATGTATTCTTTTTCTAGAATAATTGTTGGTACTGGAATAGGATTTCCATAGACAATACATACTAGTAGGTTAAATGTAATAAATAGGATAACGAGCATAGATATATGGGTTAAGTACTTCATGTATTTCACAGTATACATTTTTCGTATGGTTACGTATAAAGCTAGAGTTTCGTACACTTAATTCCAATATTTCCAACTATTTAAGCTATGTGTAAAAGATATAAGAGATTACTTGCTTTAGTGGTATTTTGGGGATCCTCTTGAATAGGATGATATTTATATTATTAATGATAATAGCTATTGCAGCAATCGTTTTAGCGTTTAGTAAAGTCGGTGAAGTTAGTATGATATATGAGGAATTTGAGAGAAGATTATCACCTGAAGCTAATTATAGAATTAATATATCTGGGGTTAAGGTATACATTATTTCAAATAATATTGAGGTAAGGGAGAAATTAATTAAGTACTTAGAAGGCCTAGGTGTTATAATATCTAGAGATCCTAGAAATGTAGATTCATATATTATAGATGTTGATGTAAAGCTTAGTGAAGAGAATCTTAATATGATAAGAAGATCATTCCTTAAAGGAAAAGGCATTATGTTATTTAGTCTAAATGCTGATTCGAATAAAATAGCAGATTTATTAGAGAAGATCATGTATGAGAATGAAACTATATATGATAAGTTTAAAGATTTTATTTATGAAATTAGAAGTTCTAAAACTATAGTTGCTAAGACATATAATGGTAAGGAAGTTGTTAAAGCTAGAGAAGAACATGTTTATGCTATTGGAGTAAGATTTGAGATAAGATATTCAGCTTTTATAAATAAGACCTATATACGTCCAATAATGAGTTTATCTATAACTCGATCACTTGATAAAGTACCCGAAGAACTACCTATGGGAATAGCCTCAATGTTATACGGATTAAGAGTAGTGAACTAAGTATAATATTAACGTAACTTTAACAATGGTTATGCTAACATTGATAATAATATCATCTTCCTATTATATGCTGTAGCATATAATATGTTGTCTATGTTGTCTCTATGTCCAAGGGCGCTAATTTTATATGCTAATAGTATGGATTTTTGGACCAGGGTTAATCCATTTATAGAATCTAGGATTAAATAATGATTTTATGGCTAATGCGATTACCTCTTTATCAACCTTGTATTTTGATGCCTCCCTATATACTTTACCAAGTAATTCGCTCCATATTACTGAAACACAAAATAGCTTTACTTTACCTTCTATTACTAGTTCCCTTAGTTTAAGGAGATCATCATTAGTTAATCCTTCAACACTTATACCAAAAATTGGTAATAGATATGTTGTATCAACTATGATCTTTAAGGGCTTCCTCTTGTTCAATTTCTGATTCCCTCTCAAATTCTTCAACGGTAGTTTTAGCCCATATCTTAGTTTTGACTGCAAGTATGAATGGATCGGGTATGACCTCCATAATTAACTTATTATCTTTTATTCTGACAAGTAGGTAGTCTCCTTCATTGATATTCATTTCTCTCATAATCTTTCTGGGAAGGTAAATAGCACCCTTCTTACAGACCCTTAAGATGATTCTGTCCTTCATGGAAGTACCAGGTATTTAATGTAATATTTGACATTTATATAGATTTCTGAATATTCATAAACCTTAATGTTGCCATAATTTAACCTAGTATTAGATTACGATATGATTCTATGGTAAATCTAATACATTTTGCCTTCAATTAAATTACATTAATATATCTTTAGTGGTACATGGATATAGCCTACATTTAGCTTCTTAGCATAGTTGGCTGTGATCATTAAATATCAAAGGACAGTGGAGGAGCAGATGTTAATCATAGGATGTAGTTATGTATGGCTAACTAATTTTTATCTTTAATTTCTATTGCTATAGCTATTTAGTATTTTCTATTGTATGAATAGAGGCTTATTATGTATATTCCTGGTTTAAGATCATAGCTTGTACCTAGAACTCTTTGTTTCAAGAATTCTATGAGGTCAATGTTTTTCATTGTAAAGTATAAAGTATATAGTTCCTGTGAGGCAGTTTTTCAATTAGGCTTTAACCTAGCCTTAATTATCTTCTCTGGATCTTTTACAAAGAGGTAGTCGCATGACATACTCTTTTCTTCACCATCTGGTGTTTGGATATAGCAGCCTCCTAATAGTATGACAGTTAATGTAATATTAAGTATCTTGGTGCCTTTATTTACAATATATATTTCTATTGGTATCCTATCACTTGCTTTAGCTATCCATTTATTCTCCAGGTTTTTGAACTCTAGGTTAGGTGATATGCTTATAATCCCATAACCTTTCCTAAGGTTTTTCTTAATCATATCTAAGTTTCATTCAAATTTTATAGTAAAAAATAAATAGTATATGGGTGCTTGTATTTTGAGTTTTTCATCTCCTTTAATTACTTCAATTTGCGTTTTCTCGGTACTTATGAAGCGAATTTCATCTGCGTAGAGAAGTAGTATTTCACTTAAATTTACCTCAAATATAGATGTTTTGCCTTTTGCAGGGACTATTCCCTTCCATGTTAGGTTTCTAGGGAATAACCCTTTTGAGAGAATATTCCATACGCTATTAATGAAGATTTCTTCATTGAAAATGTTTACGATAGTATATAATTAATCAATTACTCTTTATCACTAAATCCATATTCTTAGAGCTAAATACTCTAATTAATGCGATCTTGAGAAAGCTATTATTAATAATTATATCGCGGTACTCGTTAATGGGGATAATGGGTAATCTTACTTCTTACAAAGGTAGTGTTTTAGTAATATTTAATGGTTTTAATGTATATGGTTCTTGGCTAACACTTTTCGTTGATAAAATATACCAAGCTAAACAGTTTACGCATATTATTACAATAGCCATTGCTAATATTGCATACAGTATCATTTTATCCATTTTAACTCACAGTAATTTTCGTGAACTTATTATTTGAGCTATATATTAAGGTTCCTAATTAAATTTTAACCCAACATAATAATTATGATGTCATCTAATACCCTTTATTCATTAACATAATTTGATAAACTTTCTCCTCAATTGACATCTACATTTTGGTTATAGAAGATGAGTTATAGCTGATGTTTTGTCTTTTTGTCTAGATGTATTATCTTTCCTCCTAATTTCTTGACCTTTCTTTCAATTTCTTTAGGTATATTTTTACTATTCGTTACTAATAATAACGGTATGTTCGTATCCATTGATATAATAATATGTTTTGCTAATTCAAGCTCTAGACTATTCTTATTAAGCCTCTTACCATTAACTAAGATATACTTCTTACCATTTAATTCTACAACATCAATTTCATAAACAATCCCTGAACCACCCTTAACATAAGTACGACTAGCCTTGAACTCACCCAAAATAAAACCCCACACAAAAGTAGTAAAATGCGCTCTTAAAAAAAAAAAAGACCATAAAAAGTTCAATTGTTTTTTAATCTTTTAGGAGGGTTATTACGGAAATTCTTATTTTCTGTATTGTCGTATATGTCTGATCGCACTGCTGGGTGTTTCTATGTCCAGAAACGTGACACTTCCTATTGCAATGAAGTGTAAGGGGCTACATATCTCCTTGGTTAGAATTACGTTAAAGAATGTTCCAGGCGCATTAGCTAAAGTAGCATCACTAATGGCTAAATATAATATCAACATATTATCTTCTATACTTGATGCTCCTCTTGGAGCACCCAAAGCGACTATGATTTCATTTATAGATTATAGTAAAATAAAAGCTCCTTTAGAACAGGTTATAGGGGAGCTTAAGGAGTTAAATGATGTTCTAGAAGTTGATGTAATTAAACCTCAACTACCTGGTCTTATAGTTAATGAACTATTTTATTCACTTACATGTCTTGATGACAGATGTGTTCTTATACACATTAGTAATATAGGTGAAGTACTTAGATACCTATATGAGAGATTTGGGCCAGCTGCCAAAACAATAATGTATCATGCAGGTTATGGTGGTATAAAAGATGCTATTGGTGTATTGAAGAAAATAACAGGACTTAAGGGATTATCACTAATGAAGGCATGTCTTAGGTTATTCCAAGCATATGGTTTTGGTAGATTTCAAGTGACTTTTTATAGACTTAAGGAAATATTGGTAGTGAGAGCATATGACTTATTTGAATGCGAAGTATTTAGAGGAAAATTAAAGCAACCAAATAGCCATATTTTTAGAGGAATTTTGGCATATATAGCTGAAGAAGTTGTAGGAAAAGAAGTTGAAGTTGAGGAGACTAAGTGTATTGCAAAAGGAGATCCCTACTGCCAATTTGTAATAAGACCACGTGAATAAGTAAGTACGGACAACATAAATTGCGATAGAGTATCAATTAGATATTTAAAACGTTAGATTCTATGATTTTTGTTAAAATGGTAGTTAGAAGTCATCAGTTCTTACCTGGCATTAGTTTGACTTCGTTTCCTTGGAACTAGTATCTTGCTAGAGTTTCATATACCTTCCTTTTCTCCCTCATGCTTTGCCTTGCTAATTCAATTAGTATTTCTCTTCTTTTCTGAAGGTCTTTGGGTAAAGGTTTAAGTGATTTTATTTTACTTTCATGGTTCTCGCTCTTAATATACTCTTTAAACAGTTCTATAACCTGGTTTTTGTTTAGCTCTCCACTTGATATTTTTAATATGAACTTAATTAACTCCTCATCTGGAATAGTTAATTTATAACTATTATATCTTAGCAATAATATCAGCAATTAATGTTGCAGTTCTTTTATTACCATTTACGAATGGATGGTTTAGTATTAAAATATAGAGCATAAGTGCAGCATATTTAATTGTATTTCCTTTTGATTCATATCATGCTGCATGTAATGCTAAATCTATGCCTCCTTCATATATGATGCCGTACTCTGGTGGGGTTATATGACGGATTTCCTCGTCTATCAGCCTATGGGGCATTTTTACTTCATTAATTATCGGCATGACTATCACTTCTCATCCTTAACTTTATGATATTTACTATGATGCTAGGAATATGTATCACTCTTATTTCTACGTGGCCATTTGTAGTAGTTTTTCTATTCTATATTTTGTTGATGATGAGTTGATAGAAGCATATAGTATATCTTTTCCCAAAATCTCAGCTCTACACCTCTTAGGTGGTCGTTATACGTTAACTGGTATTGCTTTAGGATCAAATCTCACTTTACCTAAGTATAGTTGTTGTATTAGTATTGCTACAAGCTTTTCGTATCGAATAAGGGCTTCTGCAAGCGGTTGTGGTGATGAGTATTTTTGCTGCTATCATATCAGCTCTATATTCAGCTATTTTACTTACAGTTCTTGATATGATAGTTACTATAGCGTGTATGAACGTTAGAATAGAATCAAGAACATTATTAAGACTATTGGTATTAATGGCCAACCAATAATAGATCTTGCAAGAAGATTTAATGCATCCTTTAATTCCCTGAGGAAGAAGCTTGAAGCTCTATGTGGAGTATCTATTATATCTAGTAAGTTTATATCACCACTTTTTACATGTCCTAGTTCATGTGCTATTATTGCTCTAGCTTATTCCTCAGGGAATTCTAAGATTAAGTTCCCAATAACTATTCTGTAGCTTCTTAAGCTACGTCTATAAACGAATGCTGCAATTAGGAGAATTCTAGTTATATGGAGTACTATTTTATCTCTTATATTCATGCTATGTATTAATTCTCGAGCTATATTAACATACTTTATAATGGCTTCATGACCTATACTAGTCAGTGGTTCAAGGTATTCCTCCATTCTATAGCTAAAAGCTACATTACGTATGATGATGAGAGCTGCTAGTATTAGGTTGAAAAATAAAAAATCCTATAAGTGTTATTGGTGATCCACCTATGATAGGTATTATGAAAATGCCTATTATGCTAGCGAGAAGTATAGCGAATACTCCGGGGAATACAATAAGGAATGTGGAAATATAGGCTTATACTAGAGCAATAATGTATAGGAGGGCTTTCTTGTCTCCCTTCAGTTGGAGTATCTATCTCTTCATCAGATTATGGCTTTAGGTGAGCTCATATATAAGCTTAATGGTATGGGTTTTTAGGTATTACTCTTTTACTTCAAATTCTCCCTTTAGGACTACTTCTTCATCATCGATGAATACCTTTATCATGAATGTGTATTTTCCTGGTTTTTCAGGTTTCCATAGAAAGGACTTTGTGCTGCTATATTCTGTTGGTGGTTTTTCTCCTGGTTTAAAGGTTCTATGGGGTAGCCATACATATATATCGTAAACTTTGATTCCCTTAGAGTTTACTATTACTTCTCTCAGTAAGCTTATATTCTATGCCTTTTTACCTACGAATCTAAACTTATACCATATTCTTTCACCTACTTTAACAATGGGTTTGGCTAAGGTGATGTTTATTTCTAGTTCATGTGTTTTATTAGTAATTACTGGTCCTTGAAATTCTAGTGGAGATTTAGGTATCGTAATGTTCACCATCTGTCCCTTTAAATCATTACTTGACGTATTACTTACTTCTTTAATATTTTGAACGTAGTAGTTTGTGTAAATAGCTATTCCTATGATTAAGGATATGAAAAGTAGGAGATAAGACTATAGCTGACTTCATTTATTTCACCCTATGTTTACTTAATATTAACATTAGAAATACTATAACTGTAATTGCAATTAGTAATATTATGTATAATGATTTTACCACTTCTGCTTCTCTAGGAGTTTCTTTGAATATAGGTGATTGTTGTAAAGTCTTTGATGTCGTGGTAAGTGTTAATTGTGGCTCTGTTGGTGTCGGTGCTTGCATTGTAGTGGTATAATACGTTGCCTTATATGTTCTTGTTTCTTCATGTAAGTGTTCTGGAGTAGTTATTGTTTTTCCTCTTCAACAGCCTCAAATTGTATTGGAAGATAGACTCGAATATTTCCGTATTCTGGTAATTTAGCGTATAAGGTTAATTCTATTGGTTTATAACCTTGAAGCCTTACATTATAGGTTAACGTTTCGTTTGGATTCATGGTAGTTTTATTGGATTTAATGGTGTATTTAACTTGTTTTTCAAGGAGATAATTAACTTGTAGATTTAATGTAAGTCCATCCTCAAGAATTAGCATTACGCATCCCATATATTTTAGAATAATCTCTAATTTTCCATATACTTCATTATAGATCAATTTAATGATCCAAGGACCCGCATAAAGTACTCCAATATATTCTTGTGCACAGTAATTGTCTTTAACTACAATTAATTCATGTTTTTCCATATATGTTATGCTTCTTGACTTTTTACCTATTATTTCATCTACCCAGAGCTTTATGTACATTATGTATTTTCCTGGATTTAAGGTCTTTCTTGATGGTTCTACTATTGTGCTTGGACTCCATGTAAAGCTCCATAGAATTTCCTTACTTATATTGCGCATTGTGATAAAGCCAGGTGGTAGTAGGTATCGTATAGCACGTGAACCATTAGGATAGAGTATGTCTATTGCTACTAATGGTAATCCTGTGAAGTAGGCAATTTTTACTGGTGTTTCATTTACTCTTGCAAATATTATTAGTGCCTTTGGTTCGGTATTGCTGGATATTATGTGGTCTCGTTTAATATAGATATACCATTCACCAATGGAGTTTAAGATCTTTGAATGTACTATGTCGATGTACTTAGGTAAACGTCTGATTAGTTCAATTCTCTCCTTTAATGGTAGATATAGTTTTATGGTTATATTATCTGGTAGTTTACCTTTAACGCATAATAGCTTAGCACTTCTTTCTATATTGAAGTTCATAGAGCTAGAAGTTCCTAGGTTAATAACTTCTGTAACATTATAGACATAGTATCCAGGTTTCTTAATGACTATGCTTTTTCCATTATCATATACTTTAACTACTTCTAGGTGAGAGATAAGTGGGTGGAGTACGTATTTTGCTTTTAGAGGTTCTTCTCCTATATATGTTAACTTAACTATGCCTTCACCTCTAATACTTCCAAGAACGATACTCCAATTGCCTACTAAGAATACTCCAATTCTAATAGTATTATATGGGTATGAATATGAGAGGGTATAGTTCATTATCCGTATTGGGAATTTTACCGTAAATGTCCTTTTTACATAGGTACTGTCTCTTCTTTCCAATATGTCTAAGTTTACTTTTACTATGTAGAGGGCAAATGATTTAATACCTAAATTAGGATTCCATTGTTTAAATTTTCCATCTCCACTAGGTATTAGTGGAGTCCACGTAAACTTTACTAGTACATCACCTTTACTTACTTCTCTTCCATAGAGTGTTGCATTAAATGATCTAAAGTATGTGTTCGGATCATAAGCTTTGGTGCCGTTAGGATATAGTATTGAACAACAAGTATACCTAGCCAGACCATATACGATGCCTTTAACCCTACCTCCAAGCCTAATTATCATTAAGTCTATACTTATTGGTTGACCTTCAATGTAGTATGGTTTAGCGTTAATTACTAGGACCCAATCTGCAGTACTATTGACTAAACATCCCTCAACATGGTAATATATGGGAATATAATCTTCATCTGTGAGGACAGAGGTATAAGCTATATTATATGAGGTTAAAATTAATAACAACATCATAGTTACATGAAGTATTTTAGCCAACTTTACACCTGCTGAAGTTAATCGTTTTTCTTTAGTCCGTGGAATTTTAGCTCTGTAGTAAGCTAAATACTAATCTTTCGAACACTTTTTCGAATAAATAGAATATTATAGTACATCACCTGAAGATCTACTCGGTGATAAAGTGAAAACAAGTACTCTCATAGTAGTTCTTGTACTAATAATAGTTACAATGCTATTATCCTATTCGGTAATAAGACCTGAAACTACAGCTACTCCATTAACATCAACTACATCACAAACTGCCTTAACTATCATTCCTGTAGAGACTATAGATTTAGAGCCAGCTAATTTTAGTTATAGTGAAGGATTAATAGCTAGTAAATTTAATATTAATAAATATGTTGAAGAACTAAAGAAGCTTGAAAGCTTTAAAGTAAAACCTAGAAAGTGGTTTAGGTTACCATTAGAGCTTACACCTAAGTTAATTAACCAGCTTAAACTTTTAATTAAGGATGAAAATGTAAATATTAATAAACTTATATCGATGCTCAAGAATAACGGATTTGTAGTAATTCCATCAAGGTGTATAGATCTTATTGAATGCTATAAGAAAGCGACATTATCTAGAGTAATTACTGTTGATAGTGTTCTGTTTGTTTACCACGTACTATTTGATAATCTATTAGCAGAAATTGAAGAGAAATACCTGTATAGGTATCTTTGCGATTTTGTAAAGTTAATGCTTAAGAGCATGGAAGAGGATTACGAAAATCTTCCAAAAGGTTTAAGGAATGGAATTGTAGGTAGGGCTTTAGAGTATAATATGGCTTACTTCTCATTACTTGCAAAGCTATTAGATGTTCAAGTAGAAATTCCTTATCGCATAAAAGGTTTAGTTGAATCTGAGTTTAGGAAAGTAGTTAGTGCTTCAGGAATATTGGTTTCAAGCTTATTTAATTATGAGGAGGATTATACACAGTATAAGCCTAGAGGTCATTATACAAAAACGGATCTTCATAGGAAGTACTTTAAGGCTATGATGTATATGGGTAGAATGACCTTTAACATAAAGCCTAGATATTCTCAAAAGGAAGATGATGTTAAGAGACTTACAATTCAGGCATTAATTATAGTAAAGAATATGTTCAAGGAAATCAATGGTATTAGACCTTATGATTTATGGGAGAAAATATATACCGTAACAGCATTTCTCGTTGGTAAAGCTGATGATTTAACGCCGTTAGACTATATGGAATTAGCTAGGAAGGTTTATGGAGAGCCTATTACCTATGACAAGCTAATTAATGAGACTTTACTTAAGACATTTATGGATGACGTGATAAGTTATGCTGAGAAAGTATCTAAGCCAAGAATTATATCTCATCCAATATTTCCTTCTGAGAGACCTAGCTTGATAGGTATGAGGGTTATGGGGCAGAGATTCATTATTGACGGCTATATTCATCAATTATTGATTTTTAGCAATGTACCGGGAAGATTTATTGCTAAAGCACTTGATATACCTGCTGCAATGGATTCGAAGAGAGCGTGGGAATTATTGGAGAATGAAAGGAAGATTTATGGAGATCCTTATGAAAGGCAAATGATGTTTGCTAGAAGCTTTGTAAAGAGTATGACATTAACGGAATGGCTTTCAACTACCTATAATGCATGGCTTTATACCCTTAGAAGTCTATTAAACCTAGAACATGAAGAATATTTTCCATCATTGATGAAAAACGAGCCATATGTTGATAAGAGTTTAAATACATTCTTAGCTAGTTGGGCTCAGCTTAGACACGATACCATACTATATGCTAAACAACCCTATACGGAAAAAAGAATTATTTTAGCTAAAAGTGGATGGGTTGAACCATTACCAAAAACTTACGCTAGATTATTAATACTAGCTAAAATGACTAGAGATGGATTAAGAAACCTAGGACTATTGGATAAAGTTTGGAGGAAGAGATTAGACAACCTAGTAAACCTAACATATAAATTATACACTATTTCACTAAAGGAAATTGAAGGGAGGAAGCTTAATGAGGATGAACTAAGGCTTATAAGGGCATACCATTACCATTTAGAATCAATTATTGGAGGTTTAGAGGCAGATCCTAGAATAGTAGCTGATGTACAAACAGATTCCAATAGTGAGAGAGTAGTGGAGGTTGCAACAGGATATTTCTATAAGATAATAATGGTATATCCGTTAGATAATGAACTGGCTTTGGGCGTAGGATTTACATTAAGCTTCTATGAATTCGTTCAACCAATGGATAATAGGTTAACAGATGAAGAATGGAGGAAAATTGTAGACTATTACCAGCCACCTCAATGGACTAATTCCTTCATGTTAAACATCCTAGAACCCAAACAACAAATAATTACATCCTTATCATTACTGTCGATGAATTATAGAAGGTAGTATATGATAATCTACATACCTTCAAGAATAGGCCTAATGGTTAACGCCTTACTATTAAAGTAAAAGATATATAAACATTAAACTAAGTTATCTTCATTGATGCACTTTAATGGGAATAAAAATTACTTAAATGTAAGGGTGAAGACATGGAGCTTAAAAATCTTGTATCGCAGATTTGGGAGAATTTAAGTTTGTTAAAGAAGCCGCTTAGCCAGGTATTGGTGATACCTTTCAAGAAGCTGCTTTAAGGTGGTATTTATATGCAATACACCAAAATATACTTGGCATACTAGCAGCAATGATTGCCGAACTAGGTCTTAGAAAGCCATCATCATATTCAGAATTAGCTACTCCTCTACTCGAGCTAGGACTTGTTGGTGATGAATTTGCTAAAGAAGTAAAGGTAATTGCTAGAAATAGGAACATGCCAGCCCATACATATAGGAGGTTAACGTTAAAGGAGTTAATAGAACTAGCTAGAAGGATAATTAATAATGTACCGAGCGTTTTAGGTAAAATTCTAGATATTATTGAATTGAAGGGAATTGACCCAAAGGAGGAGGCAACGGCGTTAGTGAAGTCTATAGGGAAAATATTTAAGAATTACCGTAATGTTGTTGCGGTAATATTGTTTGGTAGTCGGCTAGAGGTATGTTCAGAGAGGATAGTGATTACGATTTAGCTATATTATCGAAAACAGAGTTAACTATAGATCAATTAAATGAGATAGCCCTTAAGATATCGAAGGAGATGAAGATACTAGCTGATAAAGTTGATATTATAGACTTGAATAAAGCATCAAATGATCTTATATATAAGGTTATTAGAGATGGTAAGCCGTTATATGTAGCTGATTATAATTTCTTAAGAAGATGGATTAGGAGTAATTATATTAGAGTTCTCGATGAGGAGGACTTAATGGATATTTTCTATAAGAGACTACGTAGGAAAATTAAAGAGACGTTAAAAACTCATTGGTTATGGTTTATGTAAGTTTTTATTATATTTATTCTTAGTTTAATTGGGGTTTTACTGTTAATGTTGTTTCCTATAGATAGTAGTGATCGTAAGCCTTTGGGTAAGACTGGTGAATACATTTCAGCTATTGGTATTGGTACTTGGGCTATTAGGGATTATCGTAGAGCTGAAGAGGCTTTAGTTTATGCTATTGAGCTTGGACTTAATGTTATCGACACTGCTGAAATGTATGGTAGTGGTAAAGCTGAGGAACTTGTTGGTAGGGTTATAAGGAGGGTTGGTAGGGATAGGGTTTTCGTTATTACCAAGCTTTATCCATATAGGTTCATAATAGAACGCGAAGCTCTAAAAGCCGCTCAAGCAAGTCTTAGAAGGCTAGGTGTTAGCTATGTTGATTTATTGTTAATTCATTGGCCTGAAATAGCTGTACCTATAGGAAGGCAGGTTAGGATACTTGAACAATTAGCTATTAAGGGTTTAACTAGGTATATTGGTGTTAGTAATTTCTCATTAAGGCAGTTAAAGAAGGCTATTGAGAGTGTAAAGAAGTATGAAATTGTCCTTAATCAGGTTAAGTATAGTGTTCTTGATAGACAAATAGAAAGAGACTTATTACCATTTGCTATTAAGGAGGGAATTACCATTCAAGCATATACACCTATTGAGAGAGGCGCTGTTACTAATGTTGAATTATTAAATAGTATAGGGAGAAAATATGGTAAAACAGCTGTTCAAGTTGCTCTTAACTTTCTAATTTCTAGGCCTAGGGTTGTAGCAATACCTAAAACTGAAAGAAAGGAGAGAATTGATGAATTCAAAGGGGTATTGGGATGGAGGTTATCTAAGGAAGACATAGAGTCAATAGAAAAATCTCTTTAGCTACTTCCTTCTTTGTACAGGGTAATATAAATATATTAGAAGTATGGAGAATCTAATTGATAGAAAGGTTTTGCCTTAGGTGTACGGTCATGAAGATTATTGATTATTTTAAAGAAGGCTTTAATGTAATGGGTAAAGTTGTGTTCCTGTGTATTATTAATATAGTTTTCAGCTTACTAAGTCCTGACGCTATTGATAAAGTACTTAAATTTCGTGGCTTCCATATAGGTGTTAAATTTAATTTACCTACTGTAATAGTTGAGTTATGGGATTTCGTTTCATTACCTCAAGGGATAGGTGCTGTTACTAAGATAGGTTTTCCAGTAATAAGTCATATTCCTGTTATATTCCTAGTGGTTCTCATACCATTACTTATTTTAACGCTCTTGATAGTAGCACTAGTCTCCTTTATTTACTTACGCATCTTAATGACTAGGGGGTTAGGGTTAAATATTACAACTAGGGCTTCGAGGATATTAGATATATTCTTATACAATCTACTATTATTAGTGATAACCTTTACACTTATGCCCATGGTATTTATAAATGTAATGTTATTGATGCTGTATATGATAATTATGATCTTAATATCTTACTTTATATATGCTACACCATTCATAATAGTTGGATTTGATAAAGGAGTGAAAACAGCATTAAAGTATTCAATAACTCTAGCTCATAGGAAAGAATATTTGAAGTTTACACTATTCTACATAGTAATAACACTTCTAATATCACCATTCTTTACGTTGATTGCTGTAAATGGAAAGCTTCTAGGGATAATTATTGGATCTGTATTGGCGGGTATAGTAGGGTTATGGCTAACATCTTCAACAACACTAATGGTACTTGATCTTGCAAAAACCATCTTAGAATAAACCACATTCTATTCTTTACCATAATATATGACTATACCTGTATCGCAAAAATATTCGCTATACACAGAACTACGAATGCTAAGTATTGAGATTTTGATATACGACAAATTATACTAATTATCGTAAAACATCGTCTATTAGGGAGTCAGCTGTAGTAGAATTAGAAAATCGGGGTTAAGTAGTCTCTTCTGATCAATTACTACCACTATATAACTTTTCTAGCTAATTTCTCAAAGTATTTGGCATATACTATTACAAATGTTAATCCCCTTAGGTAGACGTCGACGAACATGGCAAGCCATGCTCCTATTACTCCTAATATGTTTATTAAGAATAGTGCTGGCATTATCCTAAATAGGTATAGTCCTCCTACATTAATTATCATGGGTATAGTGGTATTTCCTCCACCTCGTATACCTCCACCTAGAGTCATTACTATTGCTAATCCTGGTTCACTAAGACCGGCTAGTATTAGGTATATACTTGCTAAATTTGCTACTTCTTCTGTAGGTGAAAATGGTAGTACTAGGTATTTTGATGTAATGGCTACTAGTATTCCTAGAATCGTCATAATTATTGTTGCTATTTTTGCTGTTTCCCAACCAATATTTTTAGCTTCAACTATATTTCCTTCACCTATTCTTTTTCCCACTAATGAAGTACCTGCTACCATAAATGCAAATCCCGGCATGTATATGAAGCTTTCAATTCTAATGCCAACTTGATGAGCAGCTAATGCCGTTCCTCCACATCGTGCTATAAATGCTATATAGATATTACTTCCGAGAGCAAATATAGCTCTTTCAATAGATGTTGGAGCACCTATTCTTACTATTCTAGTAATATATGTAAATCCTAGACTTGGTATTGGTACAAGGTTTACTTTCTTTAGGAAGTAAAAACCTAGAGGAACCATATATGCTATAGATATTATTGTTGCAATAGCAGCACCTACAACACCCATTTTTGGAAATCCAAAAAGGCCAAAGATAAGTATTGGGTCTAGGATTATGTTTAATGTAGCACTTGAAAGAATAGTTATCATAGAGTATTTTGTTGCACCAACAGCTCTTAGTGCTGAATCAAATAGAATAGCTACAGCTAATATAGGTAATCCAAGTACTCTTACGGAGAAGTATTTTGAACAAACATCTATTAGGTTTGAATTAGGACCTGCAATTATAGATACTATTAATGGTGTTGTATAGTGAACAAGTAAAGCTATACCAAGTGTAATTGATAGTGCATAAATTATTGTTTCTCCAAGAGCTTTTCTAGCCTTATAGAGTTCTCCTGCACCATAACTTTGAGAAGTATATACAAGAATACCTATGGTAAATGGTACAATTATTACAAAGAACAACCACGATAGATAAGAACCTAGTCCTACTGCAGCTAAAGCTATTGTACCAAGTTTTGAAACGAAGTATGTATCAGCAATAGAATATAAACTATCAGCAAGTTCGCTAATAATCATAGGCCACGATATTTTAAGTATTTCCTTAGTAAACTTACTCTTTATGATCTTCACTGATGTATCCCACTACTTAAGAATAGTGTATAGTATAAATTAAGCTTATCAATTGTCATCGAGTACCACAATAATCTATTGTACCCTGTATAACATAATATTATATATAATACTCTGTCACAATTAGGCCTTAGCTATGATTGTAGATTATTTTTATTATCAAATTTCTTAGGTTTCTACTATTATGCTTCAACATATCATAGATGCACATAGTAGTAAGTATTAGAAATGATGCATGAAGTATTATATGCATTGCTTCCTGTTTTCCAAACGGTATTAATGTAGTTATATTGTTTACTGTTATAGGCCATAGTAATGGATTATATTTATGATGCATAGCATCAATTATTACATGAATTAATGAACTTAACTCAACTGATGCTATATAGTTAAGGTATTTGACGCTAATATTTCTGCCAATTAACTTCTTTACTATTATCCTATAAATTGGCAGTATCATAAGGCCTATAGCCCATGAGAATAATATTACTCCAATAATACTATGTAGTATTAGTCTTGCTCGATAAATTTCATAACCTAGTAGAACTAATATAGGAACTTCCAGGTCTGGAAGAAAGCTTCCAATAAGTAGTCCTGAATATGATAGTTTATTTCTATTAATTTTATAAAGGAGGTATGCTTGGGGATAGTGAAGAGGGGTAAATACCATGGCTGGAACGCCATTTATTTGATTTCTTTTTCGATAAATAAGAGTTATTTTAGTATAATTAGTCTTTTGAAGCAACTTTAATGATATCATTTATTCTTTAATATATGGTTTTCCTAGTGCTTTTGGCATTCTTGCTCTTCCTATGAATGTAGCTACTACTATTAGTGTTCCTATGTATGGTATTGCTTTTAATGGATATGTTAGTGCTATTGCTTGTACTTTTATTTGTAGGTATGTTGATAGTACGTCGAAGAATCCGAATATGAAGCTACCAAGTATTGCTAGTATGGGATTCCAGTTACTAAATGCTACATTAGCTAATGCTATAAATCCTCTTCCAGCAGCTATTGCTCTAGTAAATTGTCCTATCCATCCAACTGCTAAGTAGGCTCCTCCTAAGCCTGCTAGTGTTGCTCCCAATATTGTTGCTAGAAACCTTGTTCTAAGGACATTAACCCCCATAGCTTCAGCAGCATGAGGATCTTCACCACATGCTCTTAACTTTAATCCACTAGATGTCTTAAATAACCAATACCATGCAATTACTGCTATTAACAGTGCTAGTATTGTTAATGGTGATATAGAGTATCTACCAGCAATTGTTATCATGGGTAAAGTATCTACAGGCGGTGATGCACCATGCTGTTGCCATATAGTTACTAAGCCCATAACTGAAATACCGTAAGCGAACGCATTAAATCCTATACCGCAAATAATTTGGTCTCCTCTAAGATAGACGCTTATAACTCCATGTAATATTCCTGAAGCGGTTCCTACGAGTAATCCTATGATTAATCCTAAACACGGATTACCTGTTGTGAATGTTAATACTGTTGCTGTAAACGCTGCTAATGTTAATATACCCTCTAAACCTATATTGACGACTCCCGATCTTTCATTTATTATTTCACCAATGCTAGCAAGTAATATTGGCACCATGTATATTAGGGTATTTGATAGGATGCTTAATATGTCTTCAATCATTGTATCATCCTCCTGGTTCTTACATAGCTTATCATCATTCTATAGGCGTAAGGTAGTGCTAATGATATTACTATTACACCTGTTAAGACATCAGCTAATTCTGGTGGTGCACCTGTTAATAGTTCCATCATTTGACCACCTATTATGAGTACTGAGAAGAATATTGATGAGAATATTATTCCTATAGGATTATTTCTACCTAGTAGTGCTACACCTATACCAGTAAATCCTTGACCAAATACTATAGACATTGTCGTATCTATGTATGGTACATAACCTAAAGTTAATAACGCACCACCAATACCAGCAAAAGCTCCTCCTAGGATCATAGAGTATATTATGGCTTTATTTGGATCAAAGCCTGCATATTTTGCTGAACGTGGTGATAACCCCGATACTCTCAGCAGGTAGCCTAGTTTTGTATAATATAGTACGTAATAGGCTATTAATGCAAGTACTACTCCTATAAAGAATGTAGCTCTAATTGACCCCCAAGGTGATGCTATGTACCCTATTCTAGCATCTTCAGGTACAGGTATTGATTGATGGGGGATTGTTGGGTCATAGTATATGTTTGTTATTAGGTATAGTACTATGTAGTATAGGGTCCAGTTTAACATTATTGCTGTTATAACTTCATTAACTCCACGATAAACTTTGAGTAAGGCTATTAGAGCACCAATACCTGCACCTGCTAATGCACCTGTAGTAGCTGCAAGTAATATGTTATGTGTATAGTATGCTACTAGTATTGATGTTAATGCACCAACATATAGTTGTCCTTCACCTCCAATATTAAAGACTCCAGCAATCATTGGTATTGTGAATGCTAATCCTGTCATCATTATTGGTGATGCTTTTGTTAATAGGTAGTTTATATCTCTAACACCTTTAGTAAATACTATTGAATAACAACGGATAACATCGTATCCAAACATGTAGAGTATTATTGCACCAACAATTAACCCTATAGTAGCTGATGCTACAATCTCTATAGTTGTAGTCGTATAATCTTCGAATTTAGCTCTAATCCTATCCCTAATTGCTTTAAGCACGAACACCACCCATAAGGAGACCTAATCTCTCTAACGTAAACTCCTCAGGTCTGCCTACAGCCATAATCTTTCCTTCATAGATAACAGCAATTCTATCACTTAACTGAAGTATTTCATCTAGATCAGTAGATATTAATAGAATTGCCTTACCTCTATCTCTTAACTTAATAAGCAATTTACGTATGAATTCAGTGGCATTAACGTCAAGTCCATGAGTTGGCTCTGAAATTATGAATATTTTTGGTTCTCTAATAATTTCTCTGCCAACCATTAATTTCTGTTGATTACCACCGCTTAGATATCTAACTGGAGAGTCATAGGATGGTATTATAATACTAAATTCATTAACTATCTTTGAAGCAACACTACGTGCTCTATTCCATAGTATGCGCATTAACTTAGATAACACCGTTGATAAATTTGTTAATACGCTATTTTCAGTTACAGTCATATCATAGATTAATCCTATAGTTCTAGAGTCTGGTACATAAGCTAAGCCTAACCTATATCTTTCAGCTGTAGATAAGTGTGTTATATCTTTACCATATACTAGTACTCTACCCTTTATTATTGGTCTAATACCAGCTAATGCTTCAGCTAATTCCTTTTGGCCATTACCTTGAACTCCAGCAATACCTAGAATTTCTCCTTCATGTAATTCTAGTGAAATTCCCTTAACAGCATCAAGACCTCTATCATCCTTAACCCATAAATCTTCAATAACTAATACCTTCTTACCTATTTTTGGTGGGGATTTTTCTATCTTTAGAAATACTTCTCTACCTACCATCATTTTAGCTAGATCAACTTCGGTAACTTCATGTGTATTAACTGTTTCAACAACTTTACCTTTTCTAAGAACTGTAATTCTATCAGTAATTTCCTTAACTTCCTTTAGCTTGTGTGTTATGAATATTATTGTTATACCCATATCCTTTAACTTTCGAAGTATATTGAAAAGCTCTTTAACTTCAATGGGTGTTAACACTGATGTAGGTTCATCAAGTATTAATATTTTTGCATTTCTAAGTAATGCTTTAAGTATTTCAGTTCTTTGTTGAAGCCCTACAGGCAAGTCTTCTATAACAGCATCTAATGGAACTTTTAGTCCTGTCTTTTCCATAAGATTTTTAACCCTCTCCTCGACATCAGATAAGCTAACTTTCTCAATAGCTGATAGTGATAGATATAGGTTTTCAAGAACCGTAAATGCTGGTATTAGTGTAAAGTGTTGATAAACCATGCCTATTCCATGTCTTATTGCATCCCATGGACCCCTAAAGCTAACCTTTTTACCGAAAACTCTTACTTCACCTCTAGTAGGCTTAATCTCCCCGTAGAGTATTCTCATTAGAGTTGTTTTACCTGCACCATTTTCTCCCAATAATCCATGTATTTCGCCTTTCATTACATTGAAGTTAACGCCTCTTAATGCTATTGTTCCATCAGGATATATTTTAACTATATTCTTCATTTCAACTGCTGAAGCTCTAGGATTCACTAACCTACACCTATGCTAATCTGTAGGTAGATAGTGAAAATAAGTTTGTGATAAGGCGATAAAAATTCATTTTCTTTAACTAATAGTCCCCTTAGCTAAAGCAGCGTTGAGATTTCCTTTTTCTAGTTCTTTAATAATACTCTCATATTCATCGTGAGTTAATGGTGTCTTAAACGCTATTTCACCTTTAATTATCTTCTCCTTTAATTCATTAACTAGCTTCCATACATAATCTTTAATATACTTCTTTCTAAGATCTTCAACTATCTTAACTACTTCATCTGGTGTTTTGTCTTTTAATTGCCCGGTCTCTTTTGCTTGTTCAGCGAACCATTTAACTCCTTCTATATCCCAAATACCTACACCTCCCTCTTTAAGACCTAGAGTTATTATTCCTCCCTTCCATGTCCCTTCAACTACCATTTTAATTGCTGTATAAACTGCTACATCAACTCTCTTAGCGCCACTTAATGGTATGTATTCTGGTGCATACCATTCTTGGCTTGCATCTTGTCCAAAGGCGAATGCTTTTCCTTTACCTTGTTTATTCCAGTCGATTACTGCATTAAACATTCCTACGTGGGTTAATCCTGCTAGTCCGTAGAGTACTTTAGCTCCTTGTTCTAGAAGCTGCATTGCAGCTGTATAGCCTTTACCTGGGTCAGTAAATGTACCTGTATATAGCCATAGGAAGTTTACTTTCTTGCCTGTCTTTAGTTCAAAGTATTTAGCTCCAAATAGGTATCCTATATGGAATTTCCATAGTGGTGGTATGTCCATACCTGCAACTGCTCCTATAGTATTGCCGCCTAATCCATAAGCCATACCAGCTGCTATAATACCAATGAGCGAGGCACATTCTTGTTCCCTAAACAATATATCTACTTCGTTAGGTCTAGCAACACCTGTTGTAGCATCAATTAATGCAAACTTCTGTTCTGGATATTTATCAGCTGTTTTATTTAATGGATCAGTCCATAAGAAGCCTACGAGAACTAATAGATCATATTCTTTGCTTTCACTTAATTGTTCAAGTAATGGTATCATGTCTTCAAGTGATTTTGGTGTTAGATAGCTAACTTCAACGCCAAAATCTTTAGCAGCTCTTTCAGCACCTAACCAAGCCATATCGTTAAAGCTTAGATCTCCTCTACCACCAACATCAAAGAGTATTGCAATTTTTATTTTCTTGGCAGGAGTTGTAGTTGGAGTAGGTGTTGTCGTAGGAGTAGGCCTTAACATTAATGCTAAGCCTACTGCAATAACAATGATTATTACTGCTATCAATATGAGGTATGTAGATTTAGCAATTGCTTTATTTAAGCTCATGAGAGACCACCTATACCTACTTCTAACTATAAACTGGTAAAATAAATATTAAACGCATAGTTGATATTTAACATATCTAAAGTAAATTTAAAGTATAGTATAGTAATATTACATGTTAAATAAATTTACATGATTATGCAAAAATCTCAGTTAGGGAGGACGTCATCATTTATCAGGAAGGGCGAAACTCATCACCATACAGAAATAATCTACTATATAAAAATAAATAACTTTATGCCTAGCACTATAGAGTACTATGAGGTTGAAACCATGGAATTAGAGCTTATTTCATTTGATGTCTGGAATACCCTCTTAGATTTGAAAACGGTGTTTAACGCCCTTGCCGATGAAGTAGCTAGACCTAAGGATGAGAAAATTAATGGTATTAAGATTATAAATGAAGTGTATAGGGAATTAAAAGATGTTAGAAGACTAGGATCTATTGCTGATGATAAGTTTCTACTATATTCTCAAGAGGAGCTTGCAAAAAAGCTTAATATTAACAGAGATATCCTACTAAGTATTCTCATAAGGGTATTCAGTAGGTTAAATAGCGATTTGGTTGTTATAGAAGATGCCGTTGAAGTTTTAAGAGAAGTTAAGAAAATGGGCTTAAAAATAGGAATTATTGGCAATGTCATGTTTTGGCCCAGTACATTAACCAGGCTTCTTCTCGAGAAAACAGGTATAGCGAAGTATATTGATAAACAATTATATTCAGATGAATATGGGTTATCTAAGCCTGATAGGAGAATATTCATTAAATTATGTAGAGACTTAAACGTTAAAGCTGAAAATGCTATGCATGTTGGTGATAGCTTGGCAGAAGATGTTGGCGGTGCTTTATCTGCAGGAATGAGAGCAGTATGGATAAATCCCTCAGCGAAGAAAATAGTTAATATAGCCAATAAAATATATGTAATATCAAGGCTTAGAGAATTATTAAATATCATAATTTAAATTCATAAAGGTAAACGTAATTTACATCACAATTTACTGATTTCTTGTTCTTCTATTATCTTACTTCTTTGCTCTAATAGTATATTTAGTGATTTTTGTTCTATAGCTGTTGAAGCACCAGGTTTTGTTGTTGCAAGCGCGCCTACGGCTTGTGCATAGGCAAGTATATTAGTTATTTCCCTTAAACCTAAGACATCGACATTAAATCCATATTCTGTAAGGCTATAAATAACTCCTGCACAAAATGCATCACCAGCACCTGTGGGATCTACAACATTTACACTATAGGATTTTTGCCTAATTAAGTAGCCCTTATATAATGCTAAAGCTCCTCTAGAACCTAATGTCACAAATACTAATTTTGGATTATATTTATTAATGGTTTTTAGTCCTTCAATTAGACTTTTTGCATTGGTTAGCTTTTTAAGTTCAAGGTCATTGCAATGAATAACATCAGCATACATAATGGAATCCATAAACGCCTTCTTAATAAATTCTTGGGGATAAGCTACATCAATCATAATCTTGGACCCTATTTCTTTAGCCTTCACTAATACCTTAACTATATTACTATCAAATCCGGGTGAAAAGCCTATGGCTATGTATATGAAGTCTGGTTTTACTTTTTCAATAACATTGGAAACAAATACTGTATTTAGGTATCTATTAGCACCTGGATATACGTGAAATCTTCTATCTTCACCTTTAACAACAAGTATTAGGTTTCTAGCAGTACCAATACCTTTAACTATCTGTAAGTAGGGTTTAAGTTTATATTTTGATAAATGGCCTTCAATAATCTCTCCAAAAACGTCATCGCCGATTGCACCACAAACATGTACATCGCAATTAACACCTAATTTAATGAGATCTATTGCAACATTAGCAGCATGACCTCCTATGGCCATATCGATAGGTTTTTTAACGTGAATAGCTTCACCAGGACCTGCAATTCTAGGTAAATCAACAGCTATAAGATCAATAACTAATGTACCAATGGTTAAAATCCTACACATAACATCATCCTTTTAATTTCTATTGTAGGATTATTGAACTCCCTTTAATATCTAGAGAATAGGCGTTTACTTTATTATGTTTTTGCTTAATGAAGCTCAATTCAATATACCTTACTATTTTTAATTAAGAAATTTTAGTAAATGAGTGATAATATAAATCCAACGAAACTTCTCTGATTTTTAATGACATTTAAACTAAACGGCTTATTTAATAAAAGTAGCATAGCTTAAGCTCTTATTGGTGTATGGGAATATTTACCTTTAGATGCTTCTTCCAATATTCTCTTAACTTTACCTTCTAATGATTTCTTTCTCCATTCTATTAGCTTTAAGAATATCTTTATCCCTATTTTCACTAATGGGGTTCCTGCTAAATATATTTCTGCAAGTTTTGGAGCCCATCGTAGAGAATGTTCGAGGCATTTCCACATAACTTCTATATGTTCTTTCTTGATATGGAATCTTAGTAATGCTCTTCTATCTTTTAATACTCCTAAGGGTACGAAGTACATAGGTACTATTAGGCTTGGATAATCTTTTAATCTGTCCATAAGTTCAAGTGTTTTTTCTATATCCTCTGGCTTTTCTTCAGGTAGGTTTAGTATTAGTGTTGCTGCTGGCAATATTTTGTTCTCAGCCATTATAGAAAATGCTTCTTCAACTATATCAGGCCATTGCTCAGGCCTATATGGGGCTGCTTTTGCTGGCATAATTATTTTTGCTAATCTTGGTGAACCTGTTTCAATACCCGTTTGAACGCCCATGAACTTTTGATTAGTTTTTGAAAATATTAAGTCTAAGAGTTTCGATACTATTCTACCATTCCTTTCAGCATATACTACAGCTGCTAAACTTACATGAGACCATCCGACTGCATCTACTCCTTGGTCGAGAACTGCTTTATGAAGCTTCATTAATGGTTCTTCTTTAGGTTTAATATCGTATGCTCCATAAAGTAATACATCTTCAGAGTGGAGAAGAACTTGGTTTCTTCCATACTTCATGTTTACCCTTACTTCAGCTATGATTTTATCTAGTGGTATGTATCTTAGAGGCCTTAATGTTACTGAACAGAAACGACATCCTCTTGGACAGCCCCTCATTATCTCTATTAATCCATTAACACTTGCGCCTTTAATTATAGGTATTTCATCTACTGATGGCACTTCCCGCGGCGCTACATATACATATTTTGGTAAAGATCTTCCATCAATAATTCTCTGAGCTATATCTACAATTACCTTCTCGCCTTCTCCATCAATGACGGTATCTATACCCCATTCCTCCCAAAAGTCTTCTACATGTAGCCACTGCCATGCTGCAGGACCACCAACAATTATCTTTCCTCCACGTTTCTTGAATTCCCTAATAGGTTTAGATTCCATAAGCTTTATGAAGTATTTTCTATTAACTGGCTCCTTTTTTGTAACAGCCCACCACACATTACTTGGTGCACAAAAAGCAAAGAAATCGTGATGTCCTATGAGTAATGCTTTTGCCCTAGGAAGATATTTATGTAAGAAGTCAGGATCTATTATTGCTGCCTTAAAACCTGCATCTATAAGAGCTGCCTCAATTTTCCTTAAACCGTAAGGTGCTTCTTTTGGTCTTCCATATTCATCTACTTTTGGTTTTGGTGCTGCAATCCACATCCATAATCGTTCAGGTAATCCTATTGCAGGGCTTGTGGTCATGAATCCTATAAATTCTTTACCATGATGGTCAGTCATAAGGGTTCTATCTACTGTTAATATAAAGTCTATGTCCATTACTTAGTCACCACTTTATACTTCAAACCAATTCTTTCAGCTAAATCTATTAATTTTCTGACATAACCATTGTTTATGTCATCTGAGTATATGTAAAAACTTGTAATGACACTTTGCTTAAATAGAACATTTATTTCAGAAACAAGTCTATTGAACTCATTATGATTTACTAGATATATGCTTACACCGTGAGAAATATTATTTAGTATAATAGGTCTTAGTTGAGGTATTACCTTACGAATTCCATCATTAGTTACTATGAAGGTGAACACACCATGGACTTTAGATTTCCTAATTTCATTAAAGCATTTCACAAAAGCTCTTCCAATATTATCACCAGATGCTATAAGAACAATACAGGCATAGCTCACAGATATTCACCCTCATTACAGTGTTGACTTATATCATATTCCTTGTCCAACATGCTATACGCCTCACTGCCGACAGGTAAGTATCTACTGTTTCATAGAATTCAGAATTTTCCGAAAATTAAAAATATTACGTGAGTAGCTATTATACCAGGGACGTCCATTGAGTAGCCATCTAGAGTATTACAAGAGGCTGAAACCTATAATTGATGGTTTACGACAGGTAATGGCAATGTTTGGGCTTTCAGAATCATGTGCTCATGTAATAGCTACTATGTATACTCTTAAGGAATCTATGAGCATAGATGATCTATCGCAATTAACAAACTATGCTAAGTCTACAGTATTTTCATGTCTAAATCTCTTAGAAAGGCTTGGATTTATTACTAAGGAGAAGAAAGGTAGAAGGTATCTCTACAAACCAATATCAAATCCTTCAGATGTAATAATTGATAGACTTCAACGCTTACTCGAAAAAGGTATAAGACCGTTAATAATGGCTTTAGAGAACATACTTAAGAGTGAAACAGACATTAAATTGAGGGGAAAAGTTCATGAAATCTTAATGAGTACTAGAGACTTAGCTAAATTCTTAGATAACATAATCCATGAGTGTCGAATACAGAAGCAAGCTATTAAATAAGCCTTACCCCATACACGTTTATATCCATACATACTTTATATACTTTAAGTTCTTCATACTGAGAGTTTATACTTATTAACTTCTCTTAAATAATTAGCTATCTTCTAGGAGGATGATCTTATGGACTTAGAAAAACGCCTAAAGGCTGCCGGTGTTGGTAGATTTCAAGTAATGGCACTACTCCAAGCAGCTCGCTACTATATTTTACATAAGGATATTAATAAGGCTAAGAGCTATGGCTTAAATAGGGCAATATTCTATGCTTGGGCTAAATATCACGGTCCACATACAATGGCGTGGAAGCGGGCAAAAATTGAGGAATTACTCCGTAGAGGAAGCATTGAAACTAAAAGAAAATCTAAATGTCCTGAAGGATTTATTGAAGTTCTTGGAGAATGTGTTCAGGTAGGACCTAGAGGATTTTACGTTATTGGCGATAAAGAGCAAACACCTATTGATTACGACTATCAAGTTACTAGAAAATTGAGAAAAATTACTGATCCTGAAAAAGTATGGAAAGCTGCATTAGAGTATGTTAAACAGTTCCCTCAGTGGGTTTTAGAGGATCCTCAAAAATTCTATAAACTAGTTTATGAACCTATTAGGGATAAGTTCTTCTTAGAAGTAGTTTCAGGTGAAAAGCCTAAGCCTCCAGAACATCTAATTAATAGACTTAGAAGCTTAGATGAAATGTATAAGAAGGTTAAGTCTAAACAAAAAACACTGTTTGATTTTACTTAATGATGAAGTTTTATGGGTAAAGGAATGTAACCTCAACTACACATCCTCCTTTAAACTTTTCTTCAAAAGGCCATGCACCCTTCATCCATTGTGCAGATATCTCCCATCTCTGCTTACCAGTTTCTACAGGTAAAACTGTAAATAGAAATCCAGGAGCTATTTTTATAGTCGTAGTTGTAACTACATGAATATTATGCCACCAGGCAGCCTTATCTTCATATAAGTCAGAATAACATCTAATTTCATCTATATGATCAGCAGGATAAGTCCATGATAAAGTTACACCTTGCTCACTAAATGATATAGTAACAGGATTAGTTCGTGCAGTTGGCTCGTAATCTCTTAGTTCATATATAGTATCATAATACTTGAGATAGTAATAGTTCCAAAAGTCTTCTAGCCTCCATCCACTCCTCCATAACAAATCACCCGGTATTCCTTCGGTGACACATTTAATGGTCCACCAATCCATATCTGATGTACCATCTTCCATAAGCAAGTTACATGCATGTTCTATGCTCAATCTCCCATAAGGCTTCCAACTATCACCACTACACCATGAAACATAGCCAACGGTTTTCCAATATGGACTATATGTTCCCGCTTCATACTTAATATTTGTTACCTTGACTTCACTATTGGTTGGCGTAACAACTGATGCTGTTATCATTGGAATTCTTTTTCCTTCCTTAATTTCCATTATAATATTTGAATGTACCTCTGGCGTATGTTTAAGGTCTTTTATCTTTAAGCACCATTTCATAACGTCGATTAATGTACCACGTGACCCGATTTTACCTAAAACCCCATGAGCAGTAGTAACATATCTTCCTTTAGGTAGTTTCTCTATAAATTTTAGGGCATAAATTTCGGTATTAGCAAATTCAACAAGTATTGTAGCTTTCCTCTTTAATATTGGTAATATAGTCTCCTTATATACCTTTAGAGTAGTGACTAGAATTTTCCCTTTCACTAGATATGCTTCTATAGACTTACTGTTTTTAATAATTTCAAGGAGTAGGGAAACATCTACCGTATCTATCACTTTGGATATATCATCACATATCAGGATGTCTTTAATACCTATATCTTTGAGTAATTTTGCTATTTCTTTAGCTAACATAGTATTATTTGTGATTATGGCTACCCGAATAGAGTTCATAGGTAATGATTTATGTTCTTGAACTTCAATATTCTGGTAAGGGGTTCCTGAAAGAACTAATATAGTACTTGCAATCATTAGAGATAAGATTATGTAAAATAATAACATTTTAGGTCTAGACACAATCCTCACTAGATTATGAATAGTATTTATTTTATTTAAGAGTTCTGAAAATGCCTGGTATAAACAATCATCAAGAATGCGCAAGGGTCATATTCAATTTAGGATTAATTTGTACATATAATATTGGGTAAGTATTTTAAGTGAGCTACCCTAGTGTTTTATACTATGTGAATTGGGTGTATTAGGGAATGTACATATATAGTGAGTACCATGATGAGTTCTTTGAACTAGATGGAAGGGCTAGGAATGTTGTTAAATTTAAGGTTATTTTGAGGAGTGTTGTTGAGAGATATATTCCTGAAGAAGATATTGTTGATGTAAATGTCGTTCGTGAACTAGAGCTTAACGGTATCTATGTTGCTGAAGTCCTAATCGAGCTAAGGGCTGGAGTTACTTTTATGTTCTTTGTAGATTCACCAATTCCTCTAAGTGTATGGCAATGGCAGGAAATACTTGATAGATTAAATGCAATTAGTGGATATATGATTAGGTAACTTCATTTCGAATTTTGATATAATTATTTTAGTTTAGTTACCGGATTATATCCGGGTGAATTCTATGGTATTATATGTTGATTTAAATGCAGATATGGGTGAATCTTTTGGTAGGTATAAGATTGGATATGATGAAGTGCTTGTTAAGTATGTTACTTCAGCTAATATAGCATGTGGTTTTCATGCTGGCGACCCCCTCGTTATGAGGAAGACTATTAAGCTATGTATTAACCATAATGTAGCCGTTGGGGCACATCCAGGTTTTCCTGACCTTATGGGCTTTGGTAGGAGGGTTATGGAGGTTAAGCCTGAAGAACTTGAAGCATACTTAATATACCAAGTTGGTGCTCTTATGGGTATGGCCCGTAGTCTTGGTGTTGAAGTTCAGCACATTAAAGTTCATGGGGCACTTTATAATATGGCTTGGACTAGGGCTGATTACGCAGAGGCAATCGCTTATGCTGTTAAATCACTTAAATCTAACCTCATATTGGTAGCCCCATATAATTCTGCTATGGCTAAGAAAGCTGAAGAAATCGGGATACCCGTTGCTTACGAAGGATTCATTGAAAGAGGATATACTAAAGAGGGTAGGCTTGTTCCAAGAGGTAAGCCAGGAGCATTAATCCATGATCCTGAGGAAGCGGCTAATCGTGCAATAAGGATGATTAGTGAAGGTAAAGTTAAGACTGTTGAAGGCATTGATATAGATATAATCGTACATACGTTATGCATTCATAGTGATAGTCCTAACGCAGATAAGATAGCCTCAACTGTTAGAAAAAGACTCGAAGAAGTAAGTATAAAAGTCGTTCCTTTAAGGCAGATAATTAAAATTAAATAAACTAGTTAAGAAGTCTAAATATTATGGCTTTACTAAAACGTTTTTTACCAGCTCCTCTACATAAGAATACGCTCCCAGAAATAGTAAAAAACAGCAGGGATTTTAGATGACAATATTCGTTGTAGTTAAGGAAAAGCTTTCTCCCTTAATAATTGTATCATTTGCTCTATTTGTATTAATCGTTACTGTTATAGCTATAATTCCACTTATACAAAGAGGATTACATGATCCATTACCTATAACATTTATATTACTAATTCTGTCATCAGCAACATTAGGCATACTATACACTTTTCGTAAATACTCACGTCTAAGTAGATTAATGGATAGACTGAGAACTACGCTAACCATAACTGATACAGTTATTAAATTACCATATTCTATGGAAGTTGAAGGCGGTGAAGCAGAGGTTATAGGTTACTGGATTCGGAGAGGTAGAAGTAGTTCATATTATTCTAAATGTGTATTCAAGCCCCTATCAACGTCTCAATACATTGATTCAATACATATAGATAATGTTTCTCCCAATTTTACGGTTTTAGTATTACCAGATAACTCTGGTATCATTAAAGCACCTGCATATAGAATTCTTGATCCGCAATTTAAGGACTCTATCCTACTTATCCTAAATCCACGTAACCTAAAACTATCAATGGAAAATACCACTATTAGCGTGATTTCAACTAACGATGTTGCTGAAGCTTCTATTGAAGTTCAGGATAACGTTATGAAGGGTACGGTAAGAAGGCTCTTTATAGGTAAAGCTAGGGAAGCAAGACTTGAACTTCATGGTAAAATTAAGGTCGATAAACGTACTTTATATGGACGTAAAGTAATTGCTAAGGCAAAGAATAGAAGTACAAGTTTTAGAGAAGTACTTGTACCACAAGAACCTATTGTTATATTATTACATAAAGATGCTACTTCACCTATGAAAATCACTAAGCATTTAGGATGGAAGGCTCCAGTATTATTAGGCTTTAATGACGGTGAATATAAATTAAGGTTAATACTGGATATACCATTAAGAAGAGATATCTATGAAGAAATAGCATTCAAGCCTACAAGAGCCTCAAGTTTAAATATTTTTAATAAATTGGATTCAAATGACCCAGGTAATCATTATCAATAATATTCCCTCATAAAGAGATTCATCATCTTATTATTTAATTTACTAGTTAGTAATGTTTTTGTAGATGTCTATAACAAACTAGGGGATTATCACTTGTACGGTAAGATAGAGCAAAAATGTAAAGTAACTAGAATAAAGTTAGTAAAGAGAGTCTTAGAATTCAATAATGAAGCTAATAGCATAGTATATCGTAGATTATTGAATAATGCTTTAGAATACGAATGTGAAATTGTTTCATCTGATGCTATGTTTATTGAACCTGTAGCTCCAATATTTGTTCCTAAACAAATAACATACTACATCCTGATTGAATTCGTAAATAGTATTTTACTTCCTCCAGAGGGATTAGTTAAAGGATACACCACTATGCCAGTAGATATAGCCGTTTTTTCGATGAAGGATAATGAGTATAGAGTTGTCGATATATTCTCAGAAAATAATGTTAAATACGCATTATATGGTCCTAAGAATGAAGGCTTAGTTGCTCGATACTATAAAACAAAGTTTACACATAATATAATGAAACCAGAACCGTTTAAGGAATCTGTAGTACCCCTAGAAATTATTAATTCTCATAATAAGTGGGTTAAGCTTAGTCAAATATTATTAGATTCTCGTCTATTACGCTTCTACTATAAGCGTGAAGGTATTGCATACACACAAAACATTAAGGTTAACGTGACTTCAGAATCTACTGCTGTCATAGAATATGAGAAAGAATTTCCAGGAGATTTATTTGAAGCTAGAAAACCTCTTAAAGTAAGTATATTCATGCCTAGTCATAGAAGAACGGAAATGATGTGGGGATTGTAAATGGAGGTTTTTAAACCTGTAATTGACTTAATAAGCAGAATATCATCTATATTAACCTTAGATAAAATATTAGCATCACTACTAATTTTCATTATTGGTATCTTTCTAGCTTATGCGCTTAGAAGGCTCATCTATAAAACAACATATAGAGTTACTCCACTACACATCGCTAAGGCCTTATCTAACCTAGTATATTATATAATAGTAGCAGTAGTTGTAATTGCCATATTATCTATTTTTGGAGTTAATGTTACAGGTGTTATTGTTGCTGGAGGTATAATTGGTATAGTCTTAGGCTTTGCATCACAAACAATAGTATCAAACTTGCTTGCAGGAATATTCCTATACTGGGATAAACCATTCAAGCCTGGTGATCCTGTAAGTATAGAGAATGTTGCTGGAGTTGTAGAGGAAATATCGATAATATCTACAAGGATTCAAACATGGGATGGTGTATATGTTAGGATTCCAAATGAGAAGGTATTTACAACAACTATTGTCAATTATGGTAAGATGCCTGTTAGAAGAGTTGAATTAAAGGTTAGTATAGCGTATAGAGAGGATTTTGAAAAAGCACTAGAAGTTATTAAAAGACTTGTTGATGAACATCCACTAATACTTGCAAAACCTGAACCTGTTATATTTGTATCAGAGCTTGGTAGTGATGGTGTTGAAATAACTATTCAGGTATGGGCTCCTACTTCAGAATGGATACAGGTTAAAAGAGAACTTCTATGGCTTATAAAGAAGGAGTTAACTAAGGCTGGTATAGAAATACCATTCCCACAAAGAGATTTATGGTTTAGGACACCGCTAGAAGTGAAAATTATTGAAAAGAAATAGCATCACATATATTTCCTTCAATGAATAAACTATTACTAAATACTTAGACATGTTATTTATGGTACTATGTAGATGACTATATTTATTTGATAATTACCTTTTAGTTATTTGGTGGAGTAATTGTTTGCTAGATATGCAGCTATAGTTAAGAATCTTCGTGGTGTAGTTCTAGTTAACTTAGATAAAGAGGATTCTTGGAATAAGGTGAGGTGGCTCATAAGGAGGTTTAGATATCGAGATCTAGGGCTGCCGCCATATATTGTTGATAGATATAGGGCTAAGCTTTCTAGTTACCTTAATGGTAATCCATTCCGTGAACTTGTTTATCCGATCCCTGAATTAATTGATATTGTAAAGTTCTACGAAGAAAGAGGTTTTCCTAGAGATTTAGCTGAAGCACTTGTTCTTTCATCTACCTACATTTCACCTTTGCTTGTGATTGGAAGTGATTATCTTAGGCTCATAGAATCAATTAGTATTGGGAATGTAAAGGTTTGTAAAGATTTAAGCGATAATGACTGGAAGCTTCACTTAAGAATAGCTGATTACACTATACTTGATATGTATGAAAAATCCATACAAGAATCTATAGAAGCTATACGCCTTCTTTCATCAATTAATAATATTGAAAGAATTAATGAAATACTAAAAGAACGCACGTCTAGGGTTGAAAAGGACAGAAAGAGGTATTGGAGAATAATATGCAAAGAAGATGGTAAGGTCTTTATTTACTATATTGACCCATTAAAGTTCTTAGTGGAGACTTTGGAAAAGGGAGTTGAGTTTACATTAAAGGAGGATTATGCTGCAGCATTAGCTATTATACCGGTGGTAAATCTATCTCTATAAGTAAAGCTATTAAATAATAAGTAAAGTGATAGCTACCTGATCCTTATTAGCGTCTTCTTAGCCTTGGATTTACTATTTCGTCTAGAGCATATCCTATAAAGACGAATGCTAGTACTAAGAGTAATATACATATTCCTGGTGGTAGTACATACCACCAATATCCTGCTGCTAGAGCTCCACTACCATGAGCGTAGTGGAGTATCATTCCCCAACTTGTGTGATGCGGGTCTCCCAATCCTAGGAAGCTTAGGGCAGCTTCAGCTAATATGGCATTTGATACCTGTAGTATCATGTTAGCGAAGAGTAATGGTGTTACATTGGGTAGTATGTGTTTGAATATTATATAGAAATCACTACATCCAACAGCTTTTGCTGCTTCAACGTATGGTAATTCCTTAACTACTAATACCTGTGATCTAATTACTCTTGCTATCGGAGACCATGTTACAATAGCTATTACTATTATCATGTTTATGAAGCTAGGACCTAGTATTGCCGCCAAGATGATCATCAATACTATTGCTGGCACTACTAGAAATGCCTCTGTAATCCTCATTAATACATCATCTACTATCCCTCCAAAGTAGCCTGCAATTAATCCTACTACTCCTCCAATTATCGTACTTAATAATGCTGCTGTTATTCCTATCACCAACGATACTCTTGTCCCATAGATTACCAAACTGAACACATCTCTCCCAAGCTCATCAGTTCCAAATAAGTGTCTTATTGATGGGGGTTCAAACGGTCTTCCAACAAGCATCTCCCATTCACCATAAGGTGCTATGAAGTCTGCAAGTACAGCTAATAGTACAAATATCATGAGCATAAATAATCCTATCATACCAAAAGTATTAGTTTTATAAATTGTCCAGAACTCGCTTAATTTTGACTTCATTGTTGATAGGAATTCACGAAAATCTCCAACCATTATCTCACCTATTTATACCTTACTCTTGGGTCCAAGAAGGCATATAGGATGTCTGCTATGTAATTTGCTATTAGAAATGCTATTGTTATTATAGCAAAGAGTCCCTGTAATACAGGATAGTCTCTACTATCAACGGCCTCATATAGTAATCTTCCTAGACCTTCCCATGAGAAGACTGTTTCAGTTAGCACTGCTCCAGTAAATATTCCAGCTAATTGTAAAGCTACAATTGTTGTTAAGGGTAACATTGCATTTCTAAGTATATGTTTATATAAAACAACTCTTTCAGGTAATCCTTTAGCTCTAGCTGTTGTAACGTAATCTTCCATTAATATATCTATAATAGTATTCCTAACTATGAGGAAATTATATCCTATTTGTATTAATGTTAGAGCAGTTAATGGTAAGGTCATATGCCATAAATAGTCAGTTATTACTTCTACTATTTTTTGATGCCTTAATGTAGCTGATACAGTTCCTCCTAATGGGAATAAGCCCCAATAGACGGCAAACATCATTAATAGTATCATTCCAAGCCAGAATACAGGCATCGAATAGAAGACTAGTGAAAATGCGATTAATCCTACATCAACTCTCGTCCCTCTCCTTAATGCCGCGAGAGCTCCAATTACAACACCAATGATTATCGCCAATATAACTGATGTACCTACAAGTATAACGGTATTTAATAGCCTTACACCAAGTATAAGCTCTAATACGGGTCTACCATTATGGTATGAATAGCCGAATTCACCCATAATGAAGTTCTTAATAAAGTAAAAATATTGCATGTAAAGTGGCTGGTCTAACCCAAGTTGCTGTCTGAGTAGTTGTCTTGCTTTTGGATCTAAGTGGGGATTTAATATTAGTATTGCTGTTGGATCACCAGGCATTACTCTGAACAGAAAGAAGCCTATAGTTATTAAGATGAAGAATGTAGCTATAGTTTCAATACCTCTCCTTATAGCATACTCTCTAAGCCCCATGACTCATCTCTCTCACTATTATCTTTAGAGATTTAAAGCTTCAACATCTATT
>Ga0190367_1000242_pt1 | contig 41677 bp, 34 predicted proteins | sample 4872181011_MG_FD_171838 | JGI IMG/M metagenome (GOLD analysis project Ga0190367, IMG submission 171838) | Hydrothermal vent microbial mat bacterial communities from Southern Trench, Guaymas Basin, Mexico - 4872-18-10-11_MG | ecosystem: Environmental > Aquatic > Marine > Hydrothermal vents >... | reverse complement strand
GTATTCAAAGGTCTAGCTTATCCAATGTATACATTCGTATGTCCAGCTGACCCAGACTATCTTGTATTAGCAGACTTAATTGCAAAGTATAAGACTCCGTATAATCCAGCACTAGCTGAGCAGATAATTACTGAAGAAATGCTAAAGATGGGTGCCGAGAAAGGTCCTGATGGAAAATGGTATTACCATGGAAACCCTGTAACTATAAACTTCATTATCAGAATTGAGGATGAGAGAAAAGTTATGGGTGATCTCTTAGCCTCGGCCCTCGAGCAGGTTGGTTTCACTGTTAACAGGTTATACATGACATTCGGTGAGGCTATAGATATTGTATACTACACAGATCCTAAGGAGCACCAGTGGGACATCTATACCGAGGGTTGGGGTAAGACCGGAATAATTAAATACGACGATACAAACCCAGCGTTCTGGGGTGCACCCTGGTATGGAAACATGCCTGGATGGGGAGAACCAACATGGTGGAATTACGAAAATGAGACAATAGATGAAATATCAAAGATTATATACTTCGCTAACTTCTCAAGCATGAAAGAGAGAAACGAATTATACAGAGAATGTACGGAGATGATAATCAAGGAAGCTGTTAGAATTATGGTAGTAACTACTCTTGATGCTTTCCCATTAAGTGTTGATGTCCAGGGCACAACCGAGGACCTAGGAGCAGGTCTTAGGTCATTATATAACCTAAGAGAGCTGTATGTACCAGGAAGAGACACCTTACACGTTGGCCACCTACACGTGTACACCGCTAGAACAGTATGGGGACCAATAGATGCGTATGGATTCGCATTCTATGACGTATATAGCGTTGACCCATGGAGTGCAGTCCATGATCCATGGATATGGATACACCCATTCACAGGACTATTTATACCATTTAGGGTATCATTTACTGTTGAAACTGCAGGACCAAATGGTACATTAGAGGTTCCAGAAGACGCATTTATGTGGAACTGGACTACTGATGAATGGGTAAAGGTAGGTTCTGGTGTAACAGCTAAGAGTAAAGTAACATTCGATTTATCCAAGCTATTAGGTACAAACTGGCACCATGGTCAGCCAATAACATGGGCCGACGTACTACATGACATCTACCTATACTATGAGTGGACATTTGACGAAGAGAAGCAATCTCTAGACCCATTATGGAACTACTTCTTCGCAGACAGTCTAAGTAAGATTAAAGGATTCAGAATTGTAAGTGACACAGAATTAGAGGCATATGTTGATTATTGGCACTTCGAGCCAAGTATGATTGCAGCTAGAGCCGCACCACCTGTAACTAATATGCCATGGGAGATAAGCCACGCAATTGAACAGTTAGTACTAGACGGAAAGTATGCATGGAATAGATTCATGTCTAGAGCATACGGAGTACCACAGATTAACTTGATATTCCCAGATCACGCAGCTGATGTAGCAGCAAAGCTACAAGAGTTAGGTACATCATTCCCAGAGAGCGTATTCAATCTATTCGGAACTACGCTAGTAACATCAGAGGAAGTTGCCGCAAGATATGAAGCCGTAGTTGAGTGGGTAGATGAAACTGGAAACGCGGTCATATCAAACGGTCCATTCTATCTAGCAAACTTCGACGTAGAAGGTGATTCACTAGTACTAAAGGCATTTAGAGACCCAACATATCCATTCGCAGCTGGTGACTGGGTCTTTGGAGAAGCTGCAAAGCCAAGGATTATATCAATCGCTACACCAGTGCTACAGCAGGGTGTTGAGGGAGCAGTATTCGTAGATGTAATAGGACCAGCGCCATTAGGACTGATGTTTACAATTAGAGATCCGACGACAGCAGAGATATTAATGCAGGGTAAAGCTGAGGCTGTATCAGCATATAAGTTTAAGATTGAAATTCCAGCAGAATTTACACAAAAAGTAGGACCTGGATTATATGAAATCGAAGTGCTACTTTATAGTGAAGCAGTAGCTGCAATAGATGCGAAAACTGCTTACATTAACGTGCTAGGTGCGGGTCCAATAGCAGAGGAAGTTGAAGATCTAAGAAGTGAGTTAGGACAATTATCATCACAATTAAGCGGAATATCCTCAGCATTAGCTGATGCTATTGATTCATTATCAGAGACGCTGACAAGTACGTTAGAGAGCATGTCAGGGACACTAGGTGGTGCAGTAGACGCTGTTTCAAGTAAAGTTGAGTCTGTAAGTAGTGACGTAGGTAGTCTTAAGAGTGATGTTGAGGATCTTTCAGACGCAGTGACTGGTCTTAAGAGTACTGTGGCACAGCTTAACACAACAGTATTAGCAGTTGCTGTGATACTAGTTATAGACTTAATTATATCGATTTACGCAGTAGCTAAAAAGTAAACTTTAAACCCTCCTTTTTATATTTCCCCTCCCTAATCTTTTTAGATAATACATTATAGATAATCCTAAATTAATTAAAACCATGTCCTAATATTAAATGGCAACCCATCATTATTATGGAAAATTATATAACTAAATACTCATGATTTTAGTATATGGAATTTAATTGGAGGGTTTCAGAATGCGTGCTTTGAGGTATTTATTGATCAAGGGTGTCAGCTTAATAGTAGTTCTATTTGCTGTCTTGATTTTAACTGCAGTGCTATTTGGAGCTACAGGACTCTCAGATAAAGTTTTAAGGGCTATGGTTAATGAGGAAGTGAGAGCTATTTCTCAGTCACTGGCGCAACAGTTTACAGATCCAGAGGAGTTTCAACACGCAATAGAGGAGATTAAAACACAGCTGGAAATTTCATATGGCCTTGATAAGCCATGGTATATGCGTTTACCCGATCTTGTAAGAAGAATAATCATGTTAGATCTTGGAAATTCAAAATGTATCTATAGTTTTAGCGGGAGTACAAAAATTGCTGACATCATTATCGAGAGAATACCAATAACAGTAATGTTGGTGACAACAGCTACTATTCTTGTATTCATAATTGGACTGGTATTTGGAGTATGGTTATCAACGAAGCCAGGTTCGCTACGAGACAGAGTTGTCTCACTTTATGCAGCAGTTTCATATGCGTTCCCTACATGGTGGCTAGCAATGCTTTTAATTCTGATATTTGCGTTCTATGCTAAGTTATTACCATATGGTGGAATGTTAAGTGAAAATCCCCCGAAGGAATTCTTTCCAAGATTGCTTGATATGATGTATCACGCGATTCTCCCGGTATTAACCTTAGTTATCGCATTATCTGGATCTCAAATTTATATATTCAGAAGTATCTTGGTATCAACTGCACAGGAGGATTTTGTAACAGTAGCTAGAGCCAAAGGGCTTCCAGAAAACCTTGTTATGAGACGATATATCATTAGGCCATCATTACATCCAATTTTAACCAATCTTGTTTTAGGTTTAGCAGGGTCGATAGCCGGGGCTATATTGACAGAAACAGTATTCAATTGGCCTGGTCTTGGAAGACTATATTATGAAGCAATATTATCGGTAGACGAACCACTAATCCTAGCGCTAACTTACGTTACAACATTAGTATACGTTGTTGCCAGATTTGTTTTGGAGATCTTATATATTCTTGTTGATCCAAGGGTGGGATATGAATGAGTGAAAGACAAAGTTGGTTTAAAATATTTATTAGAAGTGGAGTTGCGAAAGCGGGTCTTGCCCTTCTCCTAGCGATAGTTATAATATCATTGTATACATTAGCAACTTACCCATTAGATTATGGGATCCGTATATGGAATAATCCAAGGATCTGGGCGGATAATCCGCAGCTTGTTCCTCCTGAATGGGTTGACACGTTTACGGATAGAGTAATGGTGAAACACATAGTATTATCAACAAAGAAAGTTGACAGGACCGAAAATGTCCTTGGGATATCATATAAAGTATATGAAATTAAATATAACTTAGTATATGATGGTTTTCCGAAATATCTGATAATGAAGCTTGCAAACATAACTTTACATGATGAGAAAGGAGCTGTTCTCTTCCTTAATGTAACAAGACCAGATGATAAAAAGATTACAATTATTCTTTTCACCGAGTCCCCGCCAGCGGGTTCTAAGTTACCAATATCATTATACTCAAAGGATTATAAGATAATGTTTTTATCAAGAGACATAAATATAGCACCTAATCTGTGCTTCTACTTAATAAATTATTATAACATTAGTATGGATCCAGACGATGTTAGATCAATTGGTTATGAAAAAATAATCTTTGGAGTTCCACGTCTTGAAAATAATAGTTATGTTTGGGAGCCGTTAAAGGGGAAATACAAATTTTCTCTATATATAACTGGTAATCCCAAAGATTCAGTAGGAGAATTTAAAATGATTTTTGGTGGCGAAGTATATGGTTTTATGGGTACAGATGACTTAGGCAGAGATCTAGCTCAGGGGTTATTATTTGGTTTCCCCGTCGCTTTAGCAATTGGAGTAGTGACCTCAGTTATTACAACAGCGATAGGAACAGCATTAGGAATAATTAGTGGATATAAAGGAGGAAAAATTGATGAAATTGTGCAAAGAGTATCTGATATCGTAAACAACTTCCCAGTACTACCACTCTTAATCTTAATTTCATTCGTAGTTAGTAGAATCCCGAACTTCCCAAGACTATTAGCAATTATTGGTGCTTTAGTAGCATTTGGATGGGCAGGGCTAACGATACTTGTAAGGTCAATGGTATTATCACTAAGAAGTTCTGCCTTCGTAGAGGCTGCAAAAGCAATAGGCGCATCAGATAGAATGATAATGTTTAAGCATATTTTCCCGAATATAGCTCCATTCGTATTTGCTCAAATGATCTTCTTTACACCGAGTGCTATATTAGCTGAAGCTGCGCTAAGCTTCCTTGGCCTTGGAGATCCTACGATTCCGACATGGGGACAAATTATTCAGCAAGGATTTGAGGGCGGCGCGGTATTTAATGGTTATTGGTGGTGGATATTACCACCTGGAATACTAATTATAATCGCAGCAGTAACTTTTGTATTTATAGCGTTAGGAATGGAGCCGGTCGTTAATCCAAAGTTGCAAGAGAGGTGAGAGAATATGCCCGAACCTCTACTTGAGGTTAAGGATTTATATCTTTATTATAAAACTATGAGAGGAATAGTTCAAGCAGTTGATGGAATTTCATTTACAGTACCTAAAGGAATGGCGTTAGGGCTTGTTGGCGAATCTGGATGTGGAAAGTCTAGTACCGCAAATGCTATAATGAGACTCTTACCTAAAAATACCCATAAATTTGATGGATTGATCAAACTGGATGGAAAAAATATTGCGAATATACCGCTAGAAGACTTTAGAAGAAGTATTAGGTGGAAAGAAATCGCGATGATCTTTCAAGGTGCTATGAACAGTCTAAATCCCGTATTAAAAGTTGGTTTTCAAGTAGCAGAGCCGTTAATAATACACTTAAATATGCCTAAGGATGAAGCATTGGCAAAAGCTGCAGAAATGTTTGAGACTGTAATGCTTCCACCCGCTTTTATAGATAGATATCCTCATGAATTGAGCGGTGGTATGAAGCAAAGAGTAATAATCGCTATGGCCTTAATAATGAAACCAAAATTATTAATTCTCGATGAGCCGACTAGCGCGTTAGACGTAAGTGTTCAAGCACAAATAATGAACTTACTAAAGAAATTAAAGAAAGACTTTAACCTTAGTATGATTTTCATTACACATGATATTGCATTAGCGAGTGATATAAGTGATTACCTAGCTGTTATGTATGCTGGTCAGATTGTTGAAGTTGGACCAATTGAAGATGTATTATTAGATCCGAAACATCCATATGCTCAAAAGCTTATAGCTAGTATCCCAAGATTAAGAGAGGATAGACATCCAGAGTTTTTACCAGGTGTTCCGCCTGGACTAATAAATCCACCACCTGGATGTAGATTTGCAAATAGATGCCCATACAGATTTGAGAAGTGTAGTGAGGACCCACCGATCTTTAACATCGGTAAGGAGCATTATGTAAAATGCTGGTTATATGGTAGGTGATGCTTTATGAGTAGAGTAATTATGGAGTTAGACAATTTAAAAACATATTACTATTTGAGAAAGGGGCTGTTTAAGACGCTTGTCGTAAGAGCCGTTGATGGCGTGTCATTACAGTTTAAGGCTGGGGAAATAACCGCAGTAGTTGGTGAGTCTGGGTGTGGAAAATCAACATTAGGTAGAACTAGCTTAAAATTGATAGAGCCAGCTGGTGGTAGGATTATTTTTGAGGGGCAGGATATAACGCATTTGAAAGGCGATTTAAAGTGGTTTAGAAAGAAAGCTCAAATAATATTCCAAGATCCATTTCAAGCACTAAACCCATACCATAGCATATATAAAATACTAAGTGAGCCGCTTGAAATTTTCGGAGAGAAAAATAGAGATGTTATTGAGGAAAAAATTATTAATGCTTTAAAGGAGGTTCGAATGCATCCTCCAGAAGAATTTCTACATAAGTATCCACACATGTTAAGCGGTGGTCAGAGACAGAGAATATGTATTGCTCGAGCTTTATTATTAGATCCAATTTATCTCGTTGCCGATGAGCCCGTATCTATGATTGATGCAAGTAGCCGAGCAGAAATACTAACATTATTCAGAAATATTCAGAAATCAAGAGATTTGGCAGTAATGTATATCACTCATGATATTGCAACAACAAAATACTTTAGTGATTGGATAGCTGTTATGTATGCCGGAAAAGTAGTCGAGTACGGACCTACTATAAAAGTCCTGAAGAATCCATCACATCCATATACTAGGGCACTTATCGAGGCAGTTCCAGACCCAGATCCAAATAATCGATTTAAAATGAGGCCGGTAGTTCCAGGTGAGCCTCCAAACCCAATAAACCCACCACCAGGATGTAGATTCCATCCAAGATGTCCAAGAAGATTTGAACCTTGTGATAAAGAGGAACCTACTTTAAAAGAAGTAGAAAACGATCATTATGTAGCTTGTCACCTATTTAAATGATTTTTCTCTAAGTTTTTTCTTAATCTCCTCTATTCTATAGTGCTCTATTATATGTCGCTTTAAAACCCCAGAATCTAAAGTTTTTCTAATTTGAAATGGATATAAATCGATACTCCATTTAGACTGATACTCCGTAATATCAACAACAATTTTTAATGCCTCCAAGATAACATCAGGCGTTAACTCGTACCCCATACTTCTAATTATAATTTCTGCTTCCCTAATTTGAGACATTACTTTTCTTCGTAACATATATGGATCAAAATATTGCCGTATAAACTTATCTACTTCTTCTGATATCATTATCTATAAAGTTATATATTGTATATCAAACTAAAAAAGATAATACAAATAAATATCCTATGATATATCAAATCTCAGTAACTATTAAAAAATAAATAGTTATAAATGCGGTTTTTGTCTATCCATCGCAAGCAACATACTGTGTACTAATCATCAACAATAATAGTATTAGGGGAGTCGGAAATGAGTGAGAGAACTTCATTAAAAAGAGAAATTTCTTTACTTGGATCGTTTGCTATGGGCTTTGCTGACGTAGGAGCTGACGTATTCCTAGCTATAGGTATAGTTGCCGCCTACGCTGCTGGTGCTTCTCCAATAGCTTTTTTATTAGCATCAGTATGCTATATAACAACTGGCCTTGTATATGCAGAGCTAACGTCACTATATCCATACGCTGGTGGTGGGCAGGTATTTGGGGCAAAGGCTGGCGGCGATCTACTTGGCTTTATAGTTGGTTGGTCATTATTAATGAGTTATGTAATAGATATTGGATTATTCTCAATAATCTCTGCAGGATATTTAGCTTATATACTTCCGTTTTTAAAAGGCTCATTACTAATCTCACTTTTAGGGCTTAATTTTGAGTTGAGCCTAATTGGTGTAACAGCGCTCTTAATAGTAATATTCCTAATATTCCTGAATATTATTGGTATAAAAGAATCAAGTCTCTTCAACGAGATTTTTGTAGTTCTAACAATTGCTACTGAAACTTTAATATTAATATTAGCATTTCCACTAGCTTTTAATGCAATAAAATTCCTGAGAGAGTTCTTTATGTTTGGCTCTCCAGATATCATGCCTAATGTATTCTATACGGGCTTATTTGATGTTGAAACTGAAAACTTCATTTATAGCGTTACAATTGCTATGAGTAGTTTTGTAGGTATCGAATCGATAGCGCAGGCGGCTGAAGAGACAAGAAATCCCTGGAGATATATACCTAGAGCATTTAAATATTCGATTATAGCGGTTCTCGCATTAACTTTTTTATTCTCAAGCTTGGGAATTGGGGTCTTAGGTTGGAGGTCGTTAGCAGAAAATGTTTATAATCCAATAGCAACTATTGCAGAGGCAATTCCAGTAGTTGGACCTTATTTATCAATATTTGTAGCTGCAGTAGCTTTTGCGATAAGCACAGTATCAACCAATACTGGTGTTATTGGAGTTTCGAGGGTAGTGTATAGCATGAGTAAATTCAAATTACTACCGAAATTCTTAAGTAAACTACATAAAAAGCGCGCTACCCCCTACATCGGAATTATAATATTTGGTATTATTGGTGGGGTTTTAGCACTTTCCGGAGCAATCCATTTAGTGGCTAGCTTATATAGTTTTGGAGCACTACTTTCGTATCTCTTAGTAAATTATTGTCATATTCTGCTTAGAAAAGTTGATAAAGATGCTTATAGACCTTGGAAAACACCAATTAATATAAGAGTGGGGGACTATGACATTAGTATTATGGCTATTTTAGGAGTATTATCTACAGGAATATTATTCATCTTAACTGTAATTTATCACGCTGAAGGTAGATTATTAGGGCTAATATGGGTAATAATAGGTGTAATAATATTTTATCTTTATAGGCTGTATTCAGGTGAAGGTTTTAGACTGGATATTTCAAAGAAATTGATTCCATCTGCACTTCCTTATATAAGAGTTCTTGTGTATGTACCACTATTCGCAAATCCCGCTGTTTTAATAAAGAGGATACGTGAAAGATTAAGTGAAGTAAATGAGATTCATCTTGTCTCAGTGATTCCTAGACATTTAGTTAAAAAAGATGGAGTCGATGAAGCTGAGCTTACTCGATTAAAGAGAAGTCAAATCGCTATAATAAATAGAATGAAGAGTAAGTTAGAGGATAAATTTAGATGCTCAGCAAAAGTTCTCGTCGGCGACGATGTAGAAGAAGCCTTATCACAGTATGTCTCAGAATATAATATTGATCAAGTAGCTGTACCAGTATATAAAAGAAAGCGTATAAAGAGAAAAACCGAGAAATTTACAAAGCTTAAAAGAAAAGTTCAAATATTATTCTTATCAGGGTAGAAAGGTGAAGCAGAGTATGAAGATTCTCGTTCAAATAGTTGTTGATCCTCCAAAGCTTGAAGAAGTATGCAAGAAACTTGCAGAAATGCCAGAAACAAAGACTGTATATGAAATTACAGGAGAATTTGACATATTTGTTGAACTTGATGTTAACTCTATAGACGAATTCAGAGAAGTTCTGAAAAACAAAATTCTAAAAATTGAAGGAGTAAAGTTAACTGAAAGTTCCGTTGTATTAGGTGAGTGGAAGTAAGTTGATGAATATTCTAGTGCCAATAGGTATAGAGACCGACCTAACTGTTTATCATGAAGTTCCTCAATTACTTAAGCTAAAGAAAAATATGATATTTACCCTGTACCATGTAGTTGAAATACCATTTATAACTACACTTGAAGCTGTCGATGAGCTGATAAAAACAAAGAGATATGTTGACGGAAAAAGAAAGGTGGAAGAAGCTAAAAAAATTTTTGAAAGTCTTGGATTGACAGCTAAAGAGAAGGTAGAATTTGGGAGAGATACTGTCGAGATGATTATTAATGAAGCTATTTCTGGGGGATACGACTTAATTATATTAGTTAAGAGGAGAAAACAACCTAGGTTTTTAGGAAAGAGCGTTAGTAGAGCAGTTGTAGCTAGAGTTAAACTACCGATATTAATACTCAGTATGGAGTAAGGAGAAATGCTATCGACAAGAATGAAGCTTGCAATACTATACAGCTTGAAATATTCACCTGAAGAAGCCGCTGCGAAATACCTAGTACCATATAATTTACTATTAGGCTACATAAAAAATAATGATATCATTAATTCATTACTTACTCCGGATGCAAAATATAATTTAATCATCGAACTCACTTTAAGTGGTTACTCATTATCTGAAATCTCGGAAATATTATCATGGAAAGAGTTTGAAGATATAGTTTCAAACATACTCAAGGAATTTGGCTATGATGTTCGAAGGAACATTTATATCCGCAAACCTAAACGTGAGATTGATATAATCGGTGTAAAAGGGAGTATTGCTTTAGTAATCGATTGTAAAAATTGGAGAACAAAAATTACTGAATCTAGAGTTTATGAAATAGTATCTAAGCATATAGAGAGAGCAGAAGCCGCAAAGGTTAAACTCCCATTTCTAAGGGATAAAATAATTATTCCGCTGATTATTACTCTATATCCCTATAGAGAAATTAAGGTAAATAGTGTTTTTATAATATCAATTGATAAGCTAAAGGATTTTTTGCTTAATATTATGGCAGAGGTCGTTTAAATCGCTTCTACTTCTCTAACAACTTCTCCTCTCAACTTCTCCAAAATATTAAACATACACTTAGGACACATAAATTCCCGTTTATCAGATATTTCTTCGGCAGTTGCAACATATCCACATCTTAAACACTTATACTTAACTTTCGTTGACCTAATGTTAAATATCCCGCTCATTAATATTTCACCAATAGATATTAATCAATTAATCTTCGACTATATAAATTTCATTAGCCTTATTTAGTTATTTAGTTTTATGATGAAGATAGCTATTCTCATAGGACTAATGGAAGATGTATTGGTATTTGCACCCATCCTTAACTTATTCTCTAGACTAGGTATAGAACATAGGTTAATTGATGTAAGTGAAGAAAGAGGATGGTTTCTTAAAGGATCACAGTATTTAGCATTAGACTACAAAAAACCAGATTTATCTATTAAGTATGACCCAGAGGATACCCAAAAAATGAAATCAGACTTGCAAGAGTTTCTCACTAATGAGGAAATTGATGTGTTGTTAATACATGGAAAGTCTTATAGTAGCATATTAGCTGCATCTGTAGCTACAAATAATAATATTGAGGTCCTAAATATTGATGCTGGATTAAGAACCTATAATATTAATGATGACAGCGAGATAATTAGACAAATAGCTGATTGTTTATCGACCCATCACTTAACAGCATTACCATCGGCTACAAAAAATTTACTTAATGAAAAGTACTCAAATAACATTATTAAACTGGTTGGTCATCCTCTCTCAGACCTCATAGCTCAGTATTTAGGTAAAGCTAAGAATATGTCAACAATAATAGATGAACTAGATATTAATAAGGAGGATTATTATGCGATAATTATAAACCATAAGGGTAGCGTAAATAAATTACTGGATACGATTAGCTTGATTAGTGATGAAAAACCAGCGATAATACTAATTAGTAAAAGTGTAAGATCGCATCTAGAGGAGCTGGATAAATACTATAAATTGATGATGGAGTTTGATATATCATTTGTAGAACCTCTTGATTATATTGATCACTTAACACTATTAGATGGATCCTATAAGGTAATTACAGATACAGATTATGTTGCTGTAGAATCGTCAATTTTAAGAAAGGTATGTCTGTATCTTGGAGAGTTTTTTGGTAGGTCTGAATTAAAAGATGGAGGCTGGGTTTATGAGTATACAGAAAAGGATAAGTTTATGTCATTTAGTGGAAAAATAAAAAGTGCTGATACACTTTTAGGTGGGGGGATAGTTTCGGAAAAAATTCTAGATTATATTAAGTACTTAAGGAGAGGTATTGCAAAAAAGGAATTAGAGTTGTATGCTAATGTTGAGGGGGGAATTACTAAAATTGAATTGCCAAAAAATAATCCGTGCTGGAGATGGTTAAAATGAAAACTATATTAGTTATTCCGACATATAACGAGAGGGACAATATTCCTGAACTTGTAGATAGATTAGATAGAGTCAGGGAACAGGCTACTTTTGATGTACTATTTATCGATGACAATAGTCCTGACGGGACGCATGAACTTATAAGATCATACATGGAAAATTATAACTGGATTTCATTAATTGTTAGAAAGAATGAGAGAGGTCTAGGAACAGCGTTAAAAAGAGGATATACCGAAGCGCTAAATAGGGGATATGACGTACTTATACAAATGGACAGCGACTTGCAACATCCACCAGAAATAATACCTAACTTGATAGAGAAGGTTGATAAAGGATTCAACGCTGTTATCGCATCTAGATATGTTCAAGGTGGTGGTATTAAAGGATGGAGTTTCTCTAGAAGGTTAGTAAGTAAAGTGGCCAATTTATATGCTAAATTTATGTTAGGTTTAAGTGTTAGCGACTTAACTACAGGATATCGAGCCTACGATAGAGAAGCGTTAAAAGTTCTCGCTAATCATAACTTTATTTCTAAAGGTTACTCGCTTCAAGTAGAGGCATTATATCTAGTTAAAAAAGCTGGATTAAAAATTTGTGAAGTTCCGTTTACATTTGTTAAAAGAGAGAGAGGAAAATCAAAAATGGGGATTAGAGAAATAATTTCCTTTTTAATTAATATTTATAAGGTAAAGAAGGTGTAGTTTTAGGCACACTCACTCCATCCACAGCTTCGACATGTAACGCATCCTTCTTGATAAATAACTGGTCCACCGCATACTGGACAGGAAACTATTTTTCTATCTGCAGTTGAAGCTTCATGCTCCTTAGTCTCATAACCCATACTAAACATCGAATGAAACTCCTTCTCCTCCTCACTAACAACTAATACTTGCTCAGCTATTGAGCCATATCTATAAACAGTTACATCTTTAACACCAAGTTTATGAGCTAATAAATATAGCCTTTTAACATCATCAACCGTAGCACTCGGAGGAAGATTTGTGGTCTTAGATATACTTGAATCTACCCATCTCTGCAATACTGCTAAAGCTAGAATATGATCTTCGGGAGAAATATCTAGAGCAGTTACGAATATCCTCTTTATATGCTCTGGAATATATGGAATGTTCTGTATACTACCCCTATTTTGAATTACATCCCTTAGTAGCTGGTCGTCATACAAACCAAGTTGTCTCATCTTTTCCTCAAAGACTGGATCAACATAAAAGAATGTACCTATAGTAACTTGTTTTTCATATACTAAGCTAAACTGAGGTTCTATTCCAGGGCTCGTGCCAGCTATCATCGATATACTTCCAGTTGGTGCAATAACTGTGGTATAACCGTTTCTCAAGCCGTATTTCTTAATTTGTTCGGAGATATAGTTCCAATCTAGTCTCCAATTCTTTTTATCATAGAAACCGGCGAACGGCAGTTTCCCATCCTTGTAAAAACTTTTGTCGAAATATGGGAATACTCCCCTTTCCTTAGCAAGTTCTATACTTGCTAACTTAGAGTGATAGTTAATAAACTCCATTAATCTCTCCATAAATTCTCTGCCTTCCTCGCTATCATATGGCAGCTCTAATTCATAAAGTAGGTCTGCTAAACCCATTATTCCAAGTCCAATCTTTCTAGTTTTGAGCGTCATTTCCTCAATCTCTGGCAGTGGATACTTATTTATATCGATCACGTTATCTAAAAATCTAACTGCAAGCCATACAATCTTAGCTAGTCTATCCCAATCCACACCCTTCTTACCGTCTTCCTTTTCAACTACAAACCTCCAAACATTTATTGAACCCAAATTACACGATTCATTAGGATATAATAGCACCTCTCCACATGGATTCGTTGATGTTATTGGTCCTAATGTCTCTAAAAATGGATTATATTTATTAACATTATCATAGAATATGACTCCAGGCTCAGCACTAGACCATGCTTGATAAGCTATCATATCAAAGAGTAATCTAGGATTAACCATCTTAACTACCTTCTTTGTTCTCGGGTTAACAAGTGGATACGGTTTATTCTCTTCATAATACTTCCAGAAGTCTGGTAAAACTAACACTGAGATATTAAAGTTCCTTAATGCCTTATTTCCCTCCTTAGCTTTAATAAATTTCTCAATATCAGGATGATTTATATTCAAAATACCCATATTTGCTCCTCTTCTAATTCCTCCCTGTTTAATTACCTCTGTCATTACATCAAAAAGCCGCATAAAGCTGACTGGTCCAGAAGCTACACCTGATGTCGTACTTACATAGTCACCTTCCGGCCTAAGCTTTGAAAAGTTATACCCAACTCCTCCGCCTGCTTTAAATATTAATGCAGCTTTTTTCAGTGTTTCCATTATATCATCTAAAGAGTCGTCGATATCTAATACAAAACATGCTGAACCCATACCTAAAGGATTTCCAAAGTTCGCTAAGGCTGGTGTATTAGGTAGGAATAGCTTATCAACCATCAAATTATAATACTTATCAATATACTCTTCATATTTATTGAACTCTCCATTTATTAGCATATTAATTAATTCTTCCCAAGTTACTCGCATTTTACCTTCTCTATTAAGCCTACAGTAAAGCCTGTATAACCCCTCAATATGATACCTATTTAATTTATACTTACCTATTGAGAGCTTGTCCTCTAGTTCGTCGAAGCGTACTTTTGGAACCTTATGTATTTTCTCCCCACCATTTTTATTAAAAACTTTATTGTCATACAGTATGTCTGGGATCCCAACGTTAATTGCTACTCTTGTAAATAGTTGCTTAGGTGTTTCTAGTAGTCTACCCTTCTCATCCTTCCTAAGATATCTTGACGCTAGTACTCTAAGGGCATTAACGTCAAATGCTTTATCAACTTCATCTAAATAGTCTTTCTGCAGTATTCTTTTCTTTTCCTCCCTAATCTCTGCTCGTTTTTGCCTATAAAGTATATATGCCTTAGCTACAGTGGCTAACCCGTTATCCATCAATACCTTTTCAACGATATCCTGTACACCCTCTACAGTAGGTATTTCATCAGGTTTAAGAGTTTTCTCTAGTATTTGAACTACCTGAAAAGATAGTTTACGTGCTAATTCTCTATCTGTACCTCCAGTAGCCTTAATTGCTTTCCAGATAGCATTCTCTATCTTCGTTCTATCAAAGTCTACTATTCTACCATCCCTCTTTATAATCTTCTTTATCCTAATAGTCTTAGACTCCTCACTAGTCATTTCTCTATAATAAACCTCCCAAGATATCTAAAAATACTTTACCAAAATACTTTACCCTAGATGTGATTATTAACTACTAGGTTTATATGAGAGAGGGATTAATTAAAATATTAACCAATTTTTCTTATTATATAAAGCTAAGCTTTTTAAATTAATTATGGGTCTATGGATGGTATTAAAGTTAAATATGATTGGCGCAGTAAATGTCCACTATGTAGAGGAACTAAATTATTATGTGGTAGACCTAAGTGTCCAGTTATAATGGAATATGAAGTTTATCTTGAATCTGTACTACCAATTTTATCAGATGATGTATATGGTAATTCTCCTCCAAGTATATTTGTTGGGAGCACTGGTTATCCAAAGGTGATGGTTGGACCACTTGTTCCACCCATAAGTGGAGATACAAGCCTATATGGTTATCCAGAAAAATGGCTAAATCTCTCGCTAGAGGATATTCTTAAGATTAATAGTATGTTAGTATATGGTAGGCGTAGACTTAATGTTAAAGAAGCTAGACGAGAATCTAAGTACTACCTAGATGTATTAGATATAGCTATAAGTAGAATTAGCCCAGAGGTAGAGATGGAACTTGAAGGTAAACCAGTAAAATATATTGTTTTTAGTGAAGAGGTTACTCCATTTGGTCCTACAGCAGGCCTAAGAAGTATTAGGATTGGTACACTAAAGCTTGATTATAGAATTGAGAAAAGAGTTTCAGATTATGATTTAAAGGCTGAAGATGCAGTCATCCAATTATACAATATAGGTATTCCAGTAACAGCAATTCAAAGAGTATTTAGCGTTGGTGGATTAGGGGTTAAGAAGGAAAGAAGAATAGTCCCTACCAGATGGAGTATTACAGCGGTAGACGATATAATTGGTAAATACCTACTGAAGAAGATCAAGACGTATCCTACAATAACGGAAATCTTAACATACGAGATAGAAAAATTACATAATAAATACATTATCCTCATGATTCCAGGAAACTGGAGTTACGAATTTCTTGAAGCGTGGTTTCCAGGCACCTTTTGGAATAGATTTGGATATGGCCCTGTAATATATAGTGATTATGAACTCTACAAGGGTAGAACTGAATACGCCACAATTGGAGGGTGTTATTATGCATCGAGGTTAGCAACATTAGAATATTTAAGAAAAATTGGTAGACAAGCTATAGTAATTGTATTTCGAGAAGTTTATAGTGACTATTTATTTCCAGTTGGTGTATGGAGCGTAAGGGAAACTGTTAGAGAAGCTTACAGAAAAAGACCAGAAAAACACGATTCCTTAATAGAAGCATTACTTTACATAGCTTCTAGGTTAAAAATTGATATTAAGAGATGGTTAAATGCATCTTTCTTGCTAGATTTCATTATAAAGCAGAAAAAACTAACGAAGTATATGAGGAAGCCGGAATGGTAACATATAAAGTCATAAACGTTAATAGTGGTATTATAAAAACTAGATTACCAGATTTTGATTATACTATCAACCCATATTTTGGTTGTCAATTTGCATGTATATATTGCTATGCAGTTAAGTATTTCATAATTAAAAATATACAGCAGAAATGGGGAGATTATATTGAGGTCAAGGGTAACCTACCAAATGTAATTAAGAGGGAGTTAAGAAAAGTTGAGTATGGTGCCTCTATAGGTATCGGTGTTTCAACAGATCCCTATCAGCCGGCGGAGGTAAAATACAAGCTTACTAGAAAAGTTCTAGAGATAATCGCAAATAGGGAAGATCTAGAAATATCGATACAAACAAAGTCCCCATTAGTATTGCGTGATTTAGATATACTAAAGAAGATTAGGAGAATGGATGTTGGCTTTACAATAATTACGTTAAATTCACAACTAGCCAAAGTGTTGGAGCCGTATTCTCCATTGCCTCAAGCCAGACTACGTGCACTGAATATATTATCAAATTCTGGAGTTGAAACATGGGCGTTTATTGGCCCTGTTCTACCATATATAACTGATGATGAGGATAACTTAAGAGAGATTGTTAGAGCATGTGTAGGTGCTGGTGTTAAGAAAATCTATACTGATAATTTAAGGTTTAGATTAGGTGTTCGTAACCGTATTATAAATAAGCTGAGGGAGTACTTTAATCAAAATATAGTAGAGAAGTATAGAAAGTTATCTTATAATGAACTTATGTTAAGATATAAGAGAGCTGTAAGAATTGTGGAAGATGAGGCCAAAAAGCTTAAAGTTAATTTTATGGACGTTAGTCATATCCCATTTAGTGGAGCTAAATATAAACAGCTTATGTAAGAAATATTTTTGGTGTTCACACTATGGATCCGTCACTTGCTTTGCAGACTATGGCTGACATAGTAAACTGGACACTCATACTTATAGCTGCACTTATCGTTCTAGGCTTCATCACATCAGCAATAAAAGTAATAAGGGAATATGAGAGAGTTGTCATCTTTAGGTTAGGGCGATGTATCGGAGCTAAAGGTCCAGGTATTATATTTATAATACCAATAATAGATAGGCCTATTAAAGTAGACTTAAGAGAGCGATATCTAGTTATTACCCACCAGACATGTATTACTAAAGATAATGCTCCAGTAGATATCGACTTCATTATATACTTCAAGGTAGTAGATCCGATACAAAGCGTGCTAAATGTACAGAATTTTGAAGGTGCAGCTACTGGAATAGCTACAACAACTTTAAGGGCAGTTGTAGGAGATATCTTACTTGATGATGTTCTTGCAAAGAGAGAACAAATTAACAGTATATTGAGAGTTAAACTTGACGAAGTCACGCAAAGGTGGGGTGTTAAAGTAACCGGAGTGGAGATTAGAGAAATAATTCCTCCTAAGGAAGTTCAAGATGCTATGGTTAGACAAATGTCTGCTGAAAGAAATAGAAGAGCTATGGTCACTGAGGCTGCTGGTAAGAAAGAGTCAGCGATACTTGTTGCAGAAGGTGAAAAGCAGGCAGCAATATTGAAAGCGGAAGGTGAAAAACAAGCAGCTATTTTAAGAGCGGAAGGATACGCACTAGCTCTCCAAAAAATATTTGACGTTGCTAAGGGTATCGACGAGAAAACTATGGCATTACAATATTTAGAGACTCTTAAATCACTTGGTGAAAGTCCATCTACAAAATTCATCCTACCTATGGAATTTACTAAGATCATAGAGCCGATATCAAAGTTTGTAAGGGAGGTTTCAAAGAGTGAGGAATAAAATAGCTTTAGCCACTCCCCAATTAATTTTTATTTGTTTATTTTTAGTGCTTCTATCAGTATCTGAGATACATGCCTCAGAAAATATAAAATGTTACGTTATAAAGGTCGACGGTACCGTTGATATGGGTTATGCAGATATAATTGAAAGGATTTTATCTAATCCACCTGAAAATCTGGAGAGGGTTATAATCATTCTTAATACTAATGGAGGTTATCTAGTTGCAACTGAAAAAATAGTTGACTGCTTCATTAATTCTATAGTTCCGGTAACAGTTTTTATACCGAAAGGCGGACGTGCATTTTCTGCAGGAGCATATATTGCTTTAGCAGCTGATGAACTAATTATGTCACCTGCATCTACAATCGGCTCTGCAGAGCCAAGAACTATGATTGGAGAAAGTGATCCTAAAGTTACAAATGCTATGGCAAAGTGGATAAAAGCTATTGCTGAAGATAGAGGAAGAAACAGTACAATAGCAGAATTAATGGTTATTAAAAATTTAGATTTAACGGGAGGAGAAGCATATAAGTATGGTATTGCTAATAAGCTCATGGACAGTATTAACGAAGTATTAGAGTATTATGGATACGATAGTGATGAAATTAAAGAAGTAAATAAGGATTTTAGAGCTGTTTTCATATCAATAATTACTGACCCAATTATCGTGGGCTTATTGATAGATCTAGCCGCTATAATTATAGTAATTGAAATTATGCACCCAACATACATAGGCGGATTAGTCGCTGTACTTATAATAATATTTGCCTTAGTAGGATTGGGACTCCTGGGCGTAAATGCTGCTGCATTAATACTACTGCTAATAGGAGCGATATCAATAATTTTAGAAGTTAAGTATGCTCATGGAGGACTGGGTGTCGGTGGTGCAATACTAACTTTAATTGGCATATTACTGATATATCAACATGAATATTTCCTATGGAGCTGGGACTTAAAAACCATGTTAATAGGTTTTTCAGCTATCATTATTACTGTTGCTGGGCTAACAGGAGTATATCTACACAAGATTAGAGAAGTTTTGATGAAAAAAGAGAAGCTTCATGATATAAGTAGATTAATAGGTAAGGTAGGAGTTGCCAAAACTGAAATTAAACCTGGTGAAAGAGGAGTCGTACTGGTAGAGTCTGACTTATGGACAGCAGAGTCTGATGAGTATATCCCAGTAGGTAGTAAGATAGAGGTTTTATCTATTAATGGATTAGTAGTTAAGGTTAGAAAAATAACTAATAAGGAATTAGCTAGTTTAGACTAGTTTTAGATGTATGTTTTGTAACCCCAATGTTCTAGTGCTCTTCTTAACTCCTTAGATTTTTCTGCAGCTTCGTCTAGCGGTATTCCCTTTATAGTCGCTTCGATAGCATCTCTGAATGCTTTAGCGCCAGCATAAACTCCATCTGGATGCCCTACGACTCCGCCACCAGCTTGTATTAACACATCAATACCAAATATTTCATAGATCCTAGGCATCAATCCAGGATGCAACCCTCCTGAGCTAACAGGCATTACAGGCTTTATATTACCCCAATCCTTACTCAGCAGCTTCATTTTAAAATTCTCCTTCACACGTTTCTCTCGTGTAATTCTAATTAACGCCTTTACCTCCAATAGTGGAGCCTCTAATTTACCAACTACTGTACCCACATGAATATGATCCACACCTAATAACCTGGCAATTTCAGCAACTACCTTCATAGACATTCCGTGTCTCTTATCCCTGGTAAACGCTGCATGGAATGCTCTATGTGCATGTATTCTCAAATTAAAATCTTCTTCTCTAAATGATTGAAGTGCAGACCACCCAACAGTTAAAATATCAATCATTACAAATTCATTTCCATAATCCTCTACTAGTTTTGCACGTTTTATCATCTCGTTGTATGGTGCAGTGATATTAATTAAACAGCTTTTTCTTTCGCCAGTTTCTTTTTCAGCTTTATCTCGCATCTTCATTAAATTCCTTACTCTATCCTCAAACTTGTTAAAGGATTGACTTGAAAGATTCTCATCATCTTTAACTAAATCTACACCTCCGATCCATATTTCATACGCAGCCTCGGCATACTCATCAGCGTAGAGACCAACTTTAGGTTTTGGGACTGTAGCAAGTATAGGTCGATCATAAATCTTCAGAGCTTCTCTAACACCCTCAATTCCAAATTTGGGACCTGGGAATGAATTAACAATCTCCATAGGCCAATATATATCCTCAAGTCTAAGCCTCTTCACGGCTTTCATACCAAATACATTACCAGCAACTGAACTCAGAATCTGACTCATATTTCCATACTCAAATAATTCAGCTGGATACGCTAGTTTTATCCAAGGCTTCTTGATCCAAAATACCTTAGCAGATAACTTCTTAACATGATCTTTCATTGTTACAACATCAGTCCAAGTTCCAATACTTGATTCTGCCGCTACCTTACTAGCTGAAGATAAGAAGTCAACATCTTTAGGAACTTCCATTCTAAACAACGCTATTAAATCATCATGTGAAGGTGTATAGTTTAAATCTATATACTGATTTGACATAAATGACCACTAGAAACACAATAGTGAATACCGCTTATTTATGTTACTCCAGTTTATACTCTAAAAGTTTAAAACTGCTATACTGATTCTCTACGTACTTTCTCTATAGCACGTATATTCTCTAGCTTTGAAACATATTCTTCAGCTTCTGAATAGTATCGAACTACCAATATATCTCCTCTTTTAAGCTTTAGTGTCGAATATGGTGGTGTTACAAACCACTCCTTTCCTCTTCTCAGAGCTAATACATCAATACCCTTTCTATCTAAACCTATTTCTTTTAAGGTTTTACCATTCATCCCTTCTGGAACTTCGATTATAGTGATTCTTTCTAAAGCTTCGTCAAAGACTAAGTCAATTACTGGATGTGGCTTTAATCCGCTAACTAACCCATATACTATATTAACAGCCGCATCAGCTATTTCTTCATATGCATCAGCTAAACCTATCATACCAACTTTCTCTTTAACAGTTAAAGTTTCATTTGATAATACTCTTTCTCTGAACTCCTCAACAAGTTTATCCATATACTCTTCCATTTCCATAATTTCTTCAGCGATTTCTCTGCTTCTAGCAAATATTGCTGAATACGCTAAATCCACCATTAACTCAGATACGCACTTAAGTTGCAGTAAGCTATCTAGTAACCCCTCTTCAAATTCTGTAATTTCTCCCTCTTCTACTTTACCTGACTTTCGTATAAGATCCTCTATAACACTAGTAAATCCTTTTATGAAGATTACATCACCAAGTTTAATCTTATATGTCGGCTCCGGCTCAAATATATATCCACCCTTTGTTCTAACTGCAATTACATCAAATATTCCATTAATATCTTGGTATATCTGCCTTAGCTCCTTATTTACAATTGGGCTCTTACTGTCAACAGATAAAACATATACGAGGGTAGCTCCGCTAGCAAAAAACTTCTTTGAAGCCTTAATTACAGCTCCACTCTCAGCTAGTCTTGCAATATCACCTGCAGCATCACTAATATAGTCAGTTGAGATAGCTAAGTTATAGACGCTAACTATATTCTCCGCATCCTCCTTACTTCTCGTAGCAAGCGCTGCATGCATTATTAGTTGCGCCTCTAATTGGTCAACTTCCTCTTCTAATTTATATACCTCTCTAATAATACTCTCATCTGGAAATATTAGACAACAGTACGACAAGTCAATCATAAGTTCAGATATATTCTTCATTCTCTTTAGAATTTCTTTGACCGGAATTGGACTATATTTAATACGTGATTCTCCCAATCTATCTACTCAACCCCCGACCACAAACCAATAAATATATCTGATATAAATAAGCTTTACAATAATTTAATTAATTAATCTATAGTGTTTTTTACCTTCCATGAGTGTGGAACAATGTACAAAAGATTTCTTCATAAAATGCTGGAGAGTCTTTGTGGATTAACTACAGGGTTCCTAGACCTACTTCCAGGATTAATGCTAGTTCTCTTCTATAGTATATTATCTAAAAATCTATGGGCATCAATGTTAATACCTCCGCTACTTAGCTTCAGAGGGTCAGTATTAGGGTCCTTTGTTGGGAGATTAAGCACAGGACTTCACTTAGGTACCATGAAAACTACACTTCGAAAAAATACAAAATTCTTTTATAGCATTCTCACATCTATGTGGTACCTAAGCATCCTCGGCTCCCTTCTAATTATCTTAGTCATCTACGTTATTTCTCTTCTTTTCTATCATATAAACATCGATATTATTAACATTTTGATTCTATTTTGTTCAACTCTCTTTGTATCAAAATTAATAACTCTCGTATTTATAATGGCAGTAACAGACTTAACATACAGACTAGGCTTAGATCCAGATTATATCCTCTATCCGATAACCTCCTCCCTAGCAGATATCATCGTAACTATTACCTTTATTATTATGTTGTATATTGGTTTTCTTCAAAAGCTAACAGTAATACTCGGTATACTAACCGCCGTCTTCTACCTATCGATACTATTTCTAAAGTTTCTACCAATAGATATCGAGACGTTCAAAAGAACAATGTATGAATCACTACTATCACTATTACTGATAGTAGTAGTTGTCTCTATAACTGGGGTAGTATTCAGCGAGATTACCAGGAGAATTGAGAAGTACCCGCAAATATACCTTATCTATCCATCACTATTAACGATGGTTGGAGACGCAAATAGCATTATAGGGTCAGCATTAACTACTAAATTACATTTAGGAGCAATTAAGGTAGGCTGGAATATACTAAAATCGGCGAGCATTATTGCCCCAACAGTTCTTGCATTTGAAATAGTTATAGGCATATGTGGATTAGCATCACTAGTATATGCTCCAAACCCGATAAATATGATTTTTTCACTTATTAGTGGCAATCTCGCCTTTATAATAGTATTAGCAATTAATTTCCTAGTAATAAATTTGACTTTTCTATTTGGATTTGATCCAGATCACTTTGTTAATCCATTAATGAGTACCTTAGCAGATAACATAACAACAATTTCGATACTAATAGTTATTATAGCAATGGGGTCATAAGTAAAAAAAGAATATATTCAAGTATTACTGACCTTAATTATGATTTTTTTGGAGAATAATTATGGAACATAAATCTAAGATAATTCAAATTCCAGAGAGAATACTTATGCAACTAAAGAGAGCACAGTATGGAGTATATCATCACTCAACTGTAGAGCTTTGTCACTGGACGAAGAAGAGTCTTAAAGACGAAGCTGATTGTTACAAAAAGATATTTTATGGAATAGATACTCATAGATGCGTTGAGTTTAGCCCTGCTGGAATGATGTGCCATATGAAGTGTATATTTTGCTGGCGACCAATGGAGTTTATGAAAAAAATATATATGAATGAAGATGAAGTCGACGAACCCAAAGATTTAATGAATGGAATCTTGCAGGAAAGAAGAAGGTTATTATCCGGATATCCTGGTAACCCTAAGGTTAATATGTTAAAATATAGAGAAGCCATAAATCCTAACCATTATGCAATTTCATTATCTGGTGAGCCAACACTATATCCAAAATTACCTCAGTTAATTAAATATATAAAGGAAGAGTTGAAAGCCAGATCGATATTCCTAGTTACTAACGGCGTGGAACCAAATATGCTCAAAAGACTTATTAAAGAGGATGCCTTACCCACACAGCTTTATCTCTCAATGAACGCTCCAAATAAAGAGTTATTCATTAAGATAAATAGACCACTAATAAAAGATGCTTGGGAGAGATGGCTAGAGAGTTTAAATCTTCTTAGTAAAATGAATACAAGAACGGTTATCAGAATGACTTTAATTAAAGATTTTAACACAGATCCAAAATATATGAGTGAATATGCAGAGTTAATAGAAACTGGAAATCCACATTTCGTTGAAATTAAATCATATATGCATGTTGGATATTCGACAAGGAGGCTTAAAAAAGAAAACATGCTTTATCATAATGAAGTTAGAGAATATGTAAAACAGCTAATAAGGTATTTAGATGGAAAATTTGCTTTTATGGATGAACATCCTCCATCCAGAATTGTAGTAATTCAAAATACTGAGAGATATATTAACCGCTGGATTCCAAAGTAATAGTCCATATATAAAAATTATAGAGAAAGCTTTATATGGAGCATAAAACATATCTTTTCATAGTCTTCTAACTGTCCCGTCTCTAATGGTGATTATTTATGTTTCCACTTTCTTATATTCGTGAGGATATTCTGAATGCCTACTTATCTAAAACAAAGGGCTCAAAGGAACTCTATGAAGAGGCTATGAAGCATACGCCTGGTGGTGTTCAGAGTAGCTATAGATATTTCCCTCCATATCCATTCTATATTAAAAAAGCTAAGGGTAGTAAAGTTTGGGATATAGACGGTAACGAATATATCGATTATGTAATGGGATATGGACCTAATATAGCTGGTCATGCTCATCCAATAATTGTTGAGGCAATAAAGGAACAGGTAGAAAACGGTTTTCAGTATGCAATGCCATATGAACTACAGATTAAGCTAATTAAAGAACTAAAGTGTAGATATCCAATGATGGCAGGATTTAGATTATCAAATACAGGGTCTGAGGCAGTTATGCATGCAATAAAACTTGCTAGAGCTTTTACGGGTAAGGATAAAATTATAAAGATGGAAGGTGGCTATCACGGGACTTATGATGCAGTGGCTACTAGTGTTTATCCTAGTCCGAAAGAGTGGGGACCAGATGATGAGCCAAAAACTGTACTTGGAAGTGGTGTACCAAAGTATTTTGAGAATGGCACAGTTATAGTACAGTATAATGATCTTAATGGTTTAGAGCGTGCCTTAAAGAAGCATGAAGGAGAGATAGCTGCAGTTATTATCGAGCCAGTAGCGATGAATAACGTAGGTGTAATATTACCAGAAAAGGGGTATCTAGAAGGAGTGAGAAAACTAACAAGAGAACATAATGTTGTTTTAATCTTTGATGAAGTCAAAACTGGGTTAAGACTGGCTCCTGGTGGAGCTACAGAGTACTTCAAAGTCGATCCTGATATTGTGGTTTTAGCTAAAGCACTTGGTGGAGGTGTACCAATAGCAGCATTTGGCTTTAAACAAGAGTTCATGGACGTGATGTATCCTAAAGGGAAGCATGTACATAGCGGGACATATAATGGAAATGCTATAGCAGTAGCCGCTGCTTATGCAAATCTAACTAAAGTCCTAACAAATGATGCTTATCACTATCTTCATATTCAGGGTGAAAAACTATCTAAGGGAATTAAAGATGTAATTAACGACCTTAAAATGCCATTATGTGTAACCTCAATAGAGTCTGTCGGAGTTATACACTTCATGCCGTGGGAACCAAAAAACTATAGAGAAGTAATAACAAATTATGACCATAAATTAAATGTTAATTACTGGATGGGTATGCTTATAGAAGGTGTAATAATTTGGGGAGCATGTCAATTAGAACAATGGTTCGTAACCCTAGCTCATACCGATGAAGATATTCAGAAAACGATAGAGGCGACCGATACTGTACTGAGAAAGCTTAAGGAATAAATCTTCTAATAACTTCTCCTATCTTTCTAGCACCTTTTTTCTTTTAAAAATTATGTACTCTTAAATTTCTATCTATTGAATTCTTTTTCTGGTGTCAAGGATTGGGATGGAACTTTAATAGATTTCTACGTGAAATAGATTTCTTAGGTAGGTTACTTAGTTCAAGAATGGATCGAATAAAAGATGAAACAGAGTTCTCATTACTAGTTAAGGTATTAGATGCTGAAAGAGCTAAGGAGTATATAAAGACTTTCTTTAATAAAGATTGCATTAATGTGCTAGGTATCGATGGATCTATGAGCTATGAGGAAAGAATGGAAATTGTCGTATTATATATTGCTGTTTCTGGGTTTAAGGCACCAATAACTATAGCGGATGACGGAACAATTACCCCTATCTTTTCTAAAATTGAGAGAGAGGAGAAGTATACCTTTTCCACGGTTATTCCAATATGGATAGAAGATTTGAATGAAATTTTGGGTACGGGAAGTATAGGTTTATCGAGAAGTTTAGAGGCGGCCATGGAAAGTATTCCTTTTTCTCTAATGACATTTGGAGAGTATTTTATGGGGTTAAGAGGGTTAAAAGGAGATATAGACATATTATTGCTGGATAGACCATTAGCTAGCAGTATCCATCCATATAGAAGGGATGCTAGAAGGTTAATATTTGAAGATGGTGGAGGAGGATTAACAAATGTAAATATTGATGGTAGATCGTTAAGCCTAGCAGATCTATTTTTAGGTGTGTTTATAGGCCCTTATATTAATAATGAACCACTATTTAAGATGCCATATCGAAGCAAATTTAAAACGTATGCGATCATACAGTATGTAATTAAAAATGGTGGAGACGCAGATTTACACGAGTTATCAAAGAAGTTTCCAGATATAAGAAAAGGTAAAAATTGGGAGAGAATGATAAAAAAGCTCGGTAAACTAAATAATTATCTTAAAGGTGAGTTATTACATGAAGAGACTATTGGGCATAAAATTGAGTTAAAAGAGGGAAGATTAGATTACTGGAGTAAGATTATAAGGTTAATTGAGTATTTAGGTAATAGGATTTTCTTTGAAGAAGTTAATAATCATCCCTTATTGATTGGTGATGATGTATGGTTATCAACGAGAGCTATAAATACACTTACTTTATTAACTATCTATGAAATTGGGAGAGTAGAAAGACTTGCTAACAAATTAGTTATAGGTATTGGTAAAGATACATACGTAACCGATTTATATAGATCGGTTATACCTGTTGCTCGATATCTAGGGTTAATTAAAAAGGATATACGTCTTCCCATAAAAAGTGATAGACCTCTATTAACATTGGCATCGAGCTTACTGCCAGATGTATTTAAAACTCCATGGCGATTTATCGGATATGACGGGTCATTTGCTACAATGGTTAAAAATGGAATCGTGAATAGTGATGTTATACCTATTAAAGCTGCGAGAAAAATAATATACCCGGAAGGGATAATTGTTAGAAGCTATTTTCAATTAAGAAGTTTAAGAGGGATTAAGGATATAGAAGTTAGATCGCCCGTTTTCTTTTATGATAGATTCCAAAGGAAGATTGATGAATTAAATAGAAGATCTGTTAGAGCTTTAGAAGGTAATAGTGAAGTATTAGTTAATTTATATCTTGAAGTATATGATAACCCTTTAGATAACATGATTCTCTATATTTTAAGTGTTATGGACAATCCCGAAATAACAGAGGCCACTGGACATAACTATCTACTTTTCATGGCTGATAAGGACGTAAAAGCTGTAATAAATTCTGTGAAAGAAATGATAATTAATGTTGCAGATATAAGGATTAATAGAGTTATCAGAGAAAGAGGAATATTTGTAGTTACACGTAGGTTTAGAGATTTTAGGAGATTAGCGGAGAGGAGGAGAAAATGAATATTTTTCATGAGTTAGATGAAAAATTTGATGGTAAATTACGTTTCTACTCAGTTGAATCTAGAAGAACTATAATGAGGGAGGGTGAAGCAGTATTTCAAGAGGGAATAGCGTATATTGATGCATTATTCGACTTAGAAATATTTGATCATCTTCATGAGCCAAATTTAATAGGTGTTGAGAGAATATTGCCAAATGGAGATACTATATATATTTTATTTGAGACATTAGCTGTAAGACCAAAGCATTATGAAAGTGCATCCTTAACGCCAGATGTTCCTCCAGTATTAAAGTGGGAGTACCTAGAGAGGATTAGGGAAAGTTGGGTATCTGGAGGAGAAAATTGGATGGAGATAGTAGCTATACATACAGGATATATACTTAAGGCGGATAATGATACATTAAGTTTTCAGAAGTCAAGTCTTAGTCCACTAATAGGTAGTAAAGCACATATAATGTCTAATAATGTAATTAAGGCTATGGTTTGTGTTGATAATGGATTAAAAATCGGAATATTAAAAGGATTTAACCTCGACTTAATAATAGACATCTATAATATCTACAGGTATCATACTGGTGTTTTTGGTTTTACCGGATCTGGAAAATCAAACTTAGTTAGTCTATTAATAAGAAAGCTGTTAAGTAGATATCCAGATATCAAAGTTATTATATTCGATATAGCTGGTGAATATACTGTTCATCTACTTGATTTAATGAGAACTATTGGTGGATGTGTATATAGTATTGAAGATATTCCAAAGGACCGTTTTGTTGAAACTCAAGTTATTCCAGAAACTATCTTAGATGCAGTTGATGAAGATAAAGTTCGGGAAGAAATAAATAAAGCGCCATTTAGTTATGTGTCAATTGAGCCTACCGATATAAGAGTTAGAGATTTAAGGGGAATACTTAAGGAGGCGTCTGCTAAAGGCGTGGCTGCAAAAGATTTAGCATTAAAAACACTTAATATGATAAAGAAGTGTCCAGACGATTTATCGTTAAGTTCTCTTACTGATAATGAATCATATAAAGAGATATATAATAATTTAGTATTTCTACTTAAGCAGTTACAATCTAGACTTCATGAAAAATCTACTGCAAAAAGAGATATTGATTACATACTTAGCTATTTAACTACTGAGCATGAAGAATCTGAGTATACATTATCTATTCCTGACCTAGCTGAAATGATAGTTAAAGATACAAATATACAGTCAATAAGCATATTCTATACTCCAGATCCAATTTATGCACGTATGGCCGCTTCAAATCTAATAACTAGTATCTTCTCAATTAAAAAACGCTGGGGACTCGGAAATAAAATACTAATGGTTTTTGATGAAGCCCAAGAATTTATACCTGATAGAACTAGAACGGAGGATTACACTTTGTTCTCGAATTTAGCTGTTGAGACTGTATTGAGACAAGGTAGAAAATATTTTATTGGTGGAATTATAGCTACACAAAGGCTAGCTCATCTAAATACAAATGCTTTACAGCAACTACATAGCTATTTTGTAAGTACACTACCAAGAACGTACGATAGAAACGTAGTTTCTGATGCTTTCTCAATTAGCAGAAGTGTCGTAGATAAAACTACTGAGCTAGATGTTGGAGAATGGATATTTGTAAGTTATAAGGCAACTAAATTAAAAAATGTGCCTGTAGAGATTAAGGCGGAAAATAACGAAGATTACATTATAAATTATTTCAAGTCGAAATAATAATGATAAAGATTTTAGCGCTAACACCAGGCGGATTAGAGAAAATATCTGTAGATGAAATAAGAAAGATTATAGGTAAAAGCGTTAATGTAGAGAGAGGGCAAGTTAGTTTCTACGGAGATTATGTAGATGCAATAAAACTAAACATTCTTTGTAGAACGATAACTAGAGTATTGATATGTATAGATGAAGGAAGTTTTAAAGATCTCAATGATTTAGCAAGAAAAATTTCAAGACTAGATTTTAAAATTTACTTTAAAGATGGATATAGTTTCGCTGTAAGATGCAGTAGGACAGGTACACACGATTTTACAAGTATAGATGCTGCAAGGGTTGTTGGTGGAGTTATTCATAACAGCTTACTAAGTCAAAATATGAAGATACGTGTTGATCTAAATGAGCCAGACATAGAGTTTCACTTAAGAATACGTGATGATAGGTATCAACTCTGTATAGATACTAGTGGTGAGGGGTTAAATAGACGTGGATATAGGGTTTATAGCCATCCAGCTGCATTAAATCCAGTTATAGCAGCAGCAATGATTCAAATTCTAAATTGGAATGGATCAAAAATTTTGGTGGATCCAATGTGTGGTGGTGGCACAATACCGATTGAGGCTTGTATGATTGTGCGTAAAATACCGCCAGGAGTATTTAGAGGAGCGCACCCAATTATAAAGTTGCCAGTTATTAGTGAAGATGAATACTGGAGAATCAGGGAGGATGCTATTAGAAAGAAACTGGATATAAATGACATTTTATGCTTTGGAATCGATGCTGGAAAAAAGTACATTGACGGGTCTATATTAAATGCATCATCAGCAGGAGTAAAAGAAAATATAAAATTTATTTGTGGCGATTCCAGAAGGCTAGAAAAACTGATTCCCGATGACCAGTACTTCTTTGCATTTAACCCGCCGTATGGAATTAGATTAACTAGGATAAAAGCAATACCCGAATTATACAATAGCATTTTAAAATCTCTTAAAAACATTGGTGGCTTTGAAGGCATCATAATTACAGCTGCTGAATCTGCAATGAGAAAAGCAATAAAAAACGCCAATTACAATATACTGAGAATATATAAAGTTATGCATGGCAACCTTGAAACAACAATTTTCCACATTCAGCGATAAACTATGAAGATTAATCTTACCAAAACTTCTAGAAGATTAATTATCGACTTTTCTCTGCTATAAAAAACTGTATGTAATCTTAGAGTGCTTTAACTAGAATATAGCGAAAAAACATTAAGTAAATTCTAGTATATTAATGGTTTTTGGTTGATTTCTAATGCTAAAAACTGATGTTCTGGTTATCGGATGTGGTCTAGCCGGTTTGTCAGCTGCTATTAACGCTGTAATGAATAATACTAGTGTTATTCTAGCATGTAAATCGCCACCTGGATTCGGAACTTGTACAATGTATAGTGCAGGTGTTCTTAGGTGTGCATGTGGAAAATACAGTCTAGAAAGACATTTCATAGAAACTATTTTACGTGGATGGTACCTAAATGATCAAGAACTTGTTAGAATTATGGTTTGTAATGCGCCAAACAAAATTGCTATGCTTAAGAAGTTTGGTGTAGATATAGTCTATGGCGATGGAAGAGCGTACGTAAAATATGGACCTGTAACACCAGGTAGAGGAATTACTAAGCCACTTGTAGACTATGCTAATAAGCTTGGAGTTAAAATTCTAGATAGAGTTTTAGCACTGGATCTACTTACAGTGGAAGACACAGTCTCTGGATGTATTTTCTATGATCTTAAAAAGAACGAAGTATTTTGTATCCTATCAAAATCTGTTATCCTTGCTACTGGAGGATACAGTAACCTATATATTAGAACTGATAATCCTATTGGAATAACTGGAGATGGATGTGCGATTGCTTTCAGAGCAGGAACTGAACTCTCAGACCTAGAGTTTGTTCAGTTTTTCCCACTAGGCTTAGCTGAGGAAAATAAACCTACATGGCTATTTCCCATAGTTTCCGGTAAATTAGTCAATAGATTGGGGGAGGATATCATTGAAAAATATGATTTGCAATCACTAGGCGATTCTGTCATTAAATATAGAGATTTATTATCCAGAGCTATGTGGAAAGAAATTGCTGAGGGTAGAGGGGTAGATGACGCATTATTACTTAAATTTAGTCAGCAAGCTATGAGTGAATACATGGAGCTAGATAAATTAGGTTTCTCCCTTGCTAAATTCTTAAATTTGGATAAAAAGGACGTGATTAAAGTTTCTCCATTAGCTCATTTCACAATGGGAGGAATAAAAATCAAAACCAACTGTTCAACTAACATTAAAGGTTTATATGCGTGTGGAGAAGTTGCAAGTGGAGTTCACGGTGCAAATAGACTAGGTGGAAATGCCTTAACGGAAGCTGTAGTATTTGGATCTATAGCTGGAAGCTCAGCAGCTTCCTATGCAAAAAGTGTTAATTTCAACCAAGAATATGATGATAGTAAAATCAATAAGTGGAAATCTAGAATAAGAGAATTTAGAAATGGTAAAATCAATGTAACAGAATTAAGAGATGAAATCAGAAGATTAATGTGGAATAACTGCGGAATTATAAGATCTAAAGATAAATTAAGAAACTTAATTTCGCAAATCACAGAGTTAGATACAAAAATACATGAATTAAAAGCTTCAAATAGTCATGAAGTTGCAAAAGCTGTGGAAACTATTAACATGCAATTACTAGCGAGGTTAATATCCCTATCAGCTTTAGAAAGAAAGGAAAGTAGAGGAGCACATTATAGAGAAGACTATCCATACTGCGATAATAAGAACTGGCTAAAAAGAACAGTTGTTAAACTTATAAATGCTACGCCAAAAATAACCTATGAAAAGGTATATCTCAAATATTTATCTCTAGAATCAGATAATTCCGCTTAAAAGTTATCGGTTTAATTACTGTAACGATTAACAATTAATAAGTTACTGTTATCCTTGTGGTAATTAATGATGTTTAAGGTCTCTAAAAACCTTTACATTCATTCCATAAAGCTTTAAATTTTTCCATTAAGAGACTTGCAAGTCTTGAATTTATGATAAATATACCGCATGTATATGAACCATCTCTAGACGGATCTCTCAACTTTATCAATACTCTTTCATCATCATAAATGTTGAATGGTGTAACTGGCTTCCTTGCATATCTAATTTTTAGATTTTTCCCCTTAAACTCTAAAATATTTGGTGTCAGAAGACTATATAGAATATTTTTCATCGTTTGTAAGGGGACTTCTTTATCACTACTTACTAAAAGATAAGTATACACGCCTCTATTTAATGCTCGCTCCAGTATTCCTAAATAAGAGGCCCATACGTCACTAGGCATTACTTCTCTTTGAATTTGCAAACATCTATCAGTATCGAGACAGATCACCAACTTCGACTTTGTCCGCGAAATTTGTCTAGATGAGAATTTAATGATATCCTGACTTTTCATTAATATTGAGAAGATGTATTCTATACTACATCCATAAGCAAACCTTAGCAACATCTGTTCAACTATAGCAGCATGTTCCTTTAGTTTATCTAATTTCTCTTTTTCTTTCTTAATTACTTTTTTGATCAAAATATGAGGAGGAATAGCTATATACATTTTTGGTCTTCCAGGGCTTTCTATAATGTATCCCATATGAAATAGACTTTTTAACACTTCGTAAATACGCCCATATGGAATCCGGGTTCTGCGGAGGATTTCCCTTACAGTGCTTGCACCGTGACGTAGAATATCAAGGTATGCTTCGGCTTCATACGGCTTTAGCCCAAACCCCATCAAACATTTAAGTACTTCTTTCTCTTCACTCTCAATCGACTCAGAAATAACACTCATCAAATCTAAAATTTGTGAGTGTAATTAATAAATATAGCAGCTTATTCCTACTACACTTAGACTATGACCGAGGAATACTTTTTTGGTTTTTTAGATAGACCAAAGAGATCTAAAAAACCAAGGACTGTCGGTATAACAGGAGTTCTCGACCCCATTTCTCCGATTGTACTAGAAAGATTTGGGGAGTACATAGATATAGTGAAGCTCCTTGACCCGACTTTATGGGCACCTAAAAAAGTGATGGAACAGGCTATAGCACTATACAAGAAATATGATATTCTCATACACATAGGCGGAGTTCCACAGGAGATAGCTAGAGTAGAAGAAAAAATGGATCAGTTTCTAGCTGAAGCGAAAAGACTAGGCATAGATATCGTTGAATATGAAACACATGTTCTCAGACCGAACCTGGATCAGATGAGAGAAGATGTTGAAAAATTAAAAGAATATGGTTTCAAGGTTGTAGCAGAGGTTGGGTCTAAATGGTGGTGGAAGGATGAAACGAGAATTTCAAGGGATGTAATTAATATAGATAAAACAATCAAGTACTTCGAGATATATCTCGAAGCCGGATGCGATAAAGTAATCTGGGAAGGACTTATAGTACAAAACTTAATCGGTAAACGTTTAGATAATCGGGAGGGACAAAAAGCACTTTTGGAGGTAGCAGAAACCATAGGTCCTGAAAACATTATCTTCGAGATGTGGGGTCCTGGACTTACAAAACTTGAACCATTTAGACTGATCTCATGGTTGATCTATCAATTTGGGCCGGAAGTGAATGTAGCAAACATCTGGAGCGAAGGGGTACCATTACTCGAGTCATTAAGACGAGGAACACTATATGAGATGGATCATCCCTATATAAGATGGCTTAAAGAAGGAAAGCCGACGGCTAACTGGTGGAAAATGGAACCTCCTCCATATGATGTAGGGCTGGAGAGAGGATAGATATGAATAAAATCCAGATGATGTTAATTTCCATTTCCACAATAATCATTTTCTATGCTGTCTCATATCTATTGGCAAGATACTGGAAAAAATCTCTAGGGATAGAGGAATTAACAGAGGAAGAGGCTCTTCAGAGAAAAACTAAGCTAATCCAGGAGTTAAAAGAGAACTGGAGACCTTTACGCTACAATTTTGCCTATGCATTACAATACATAGGACAAGGTTTTGTAAGGATGGCTTTCGTATTTTTCTTTCCTCTATATCTAGCTAAAGAGCTTGGTTATCCAGAAGCTACAATTCCAGCTTTGATAGCTACTATTATGCTGGCATGGGCGATAAAATGGCCATGGGGAATATTAACTGATTGTGTGCCAGTAAGTAAATTCGGAAGAAGAAGGCCTTACATAATTATCTTCAACATCATATGTGTGGTGGTATTAGCTATATTCGCGCTCGCACGCCCTGGAGCTGAGCTTCTAATCCCACTTAGCATATTATTTTTAGCATTATTAGCAGGTATTGACGCTGCTTATGATGGTTTATTGATTGATATAACACCGCCAGACTCACATGGTCTCACTATTGGAGGGGTTGCCTGGGGGTTTAAAGCAGTTGGGGAGCTTATAGGCTCTTTAACGGTCGGAGCGGTAATTTCCCTCTATGGATTTTCAGCCGCATTTTCTATAGCGTTAATTTTTCAGCTATTTACTTTTTCATGCCTACTCATCCACGAACCATCATTAACTATAGAGAGAAGACCGACAAAAAGAGGATTTGCCCTACTCTTTACTGAGAAATATCTCTGGCTAGCATTCTTGGCAATATCCCTTCCTTCATATGTCGCCTTCTTTTCTCCTACAGCTGGTGCCTTAGGTTTTGTTCTGAAAAAGATAGTCGGAGCAGCTGGACTTATAGGCCTAATAGGCGCTGTTAATAGAGGGGCTGTGATAATCGGATCTCTTTTGGGAGGTTATACTGCTGATAGAATAGGACATAAGAAAACATACATTATCGCTGCCCCAATAATGGGATTATGTATTGGAATGTGGGTATTTGCCGCTCCTGGTGCTGTAAATTTAGTGTTTGTCCTTGCAACGGTTATGGGTATAGTTGAAGGCTTTTATATTTCAGGACTTTTCGCAATATTCGGCGATATGTGTCCACCATATCTCCCCGGAACAAACTACCAAGTTTTCATGTCAGCAGGCCATATAGGCGCTCTGATAATGCTCTTCATCTGGAGCTTCCTACTAACTTCATACTCATGGACTGTAGGTATAATAGCAATCGCCGTGATCGGTATAATAAACGTTATACCAATATACTTCCTAAAACCCTATGCGGAGGCAAAGGCAATTAAAGTTTAACCCCCCTTATTTTTTATAGTGCAAGAAAAGTAATAACACTTGCACTAGTCTCTAAAGTAACTAGTTTCCTCTATAATCCTTATGATAAGAAAAAGGATTGTTGATACGGTTAAGAGAAGGTTCTAGACGGACCGAAGAAGACATAAAAGAAGAACTTGTGAATCTAGATGTGGATCCTACTGAAAGAGAGAAGAGATATTATAAGCTTTTTATGAAATATTTCAGAGAGGCAGGTGAGTTAAAGAAGAATGATTATGTACAAGCTGCTGAAAAATTATGGGGAGCTGTCACAGCCCTTATAAAAGCATATTTTTCCAGGAGAGGAGTGTTTGTAGCTCATTGGAGTCGTAGTAAAATATATAATGCAGTAGATAATAATATTGAAAAAAGATATAGACAGAAATTCTATGATTTACTGACCTATGGTGGAGAGCTGCACGAGCATTTTTATGAAAAAAGCCTTACCAAAAGAAAGATTCGAACAACTATGGGAACGGTGTATCAAGTTAATAGAAAAAATTAAAAAGCTATTATGAAACATCCATGTAGCGACAGTTTTACTAAATTTCCCTACTAAAATATCTAAAACATTATAATATATATAATTAATTATATATGAGTAGTACTTTAGGAGGGTTTCTAATCGATTTTGGTCTAGCGCTATTAATTTTCAGCGGGGGTGTAGTGTTACAGCCGTTGAAAGGTTAAGAAGCGGTGGTATTCTTTACTCCTACCAAGTGACGTGTTACTGGTGATCAGGTAATTCTGGCATCGGGCGATTTAAAGGCATCTATGAAGTACTAGATCTGGAATTAGTTGGTATGCAGATACAAGTGAAATTCATAAATTTATTTTTAGTCGAACTTTTATTGGTCGGTTCGGCGATGAAAATAGTTAGCTTGTCTCCTGCTATTACCGAGACATTAGTATTGTTGGGAGCTGAGGACGAAATAGTCGGTGTAACCCCCTTCTGCTTTATGTGGTTAAGGGATAAGAAGGAGATTATAGGCAGCTACTTACACGTACGATTCGATAGGCTCGAGAAGCTCAAGCCCGACATAGTATTCCTCCAGTCGCATGTGCACGACAAGTTTTACGAGATTGTGAAGTCCAGAGGATTTAACGCCTACTTAACACCGCTACCCTCAAGCCTTTATGGAATTCTTCAGAACGTCTTGGATGTAGGATCGCTAATCGGGAGATACTACGAGGCTAGAGAACTCGTATCGAGGATTGTATTAGAAAAGCTCAGCAGGCTTAGAGATATTCTCTCTAAACCGCTTAGTAGTAGGGTAAGGGTGTACGTCGAGTACCTATGGCCTGACTGGAGCTATTCGACAGCTGGGGCTTTAACGTTTATAGATGATGGCTTGTGGTGGAGTGGGGGACTTAACATATTCTATGATAGGCCAGCGAAGTTCTTTACTCCTAAGCGCGAGGAAGTGGGTCTCAGGGACCCCGAGGTTGTGCTTGTAAACATAGAGCCCCAAATGGAGGTTTCCATGAGAGAGTACCTTAACAGGAGGTGGACTGGAGAGCTTGAGGCGGCTAGGAGCGATAGAGTGTTCTTAGTCAGGGAGTCTAAAAATATTAACTTAGCGCATATGGGACCATCGTTTATAGACACCGTGATGTGGATAAGCATGCTACTAAAGCGCGTTTCAAAACAGTAACCTCTTTGAAAACATACTTTTTAATATCGAATTTCCTCTATTAACTTTAAAGTGAACGAGCAAACTAGATTCTAAGAACCAGTACATAGCTTATGGCTCCTCGTTAAATATCCCTCAAGCTTCGTCCTAAACCATTTCCTTAAAGTATGTATGTGGAGGATATATTGATGGTGGCTCTTAGATGTCAAGCCAACTTTCCTTAGCAATCTAGTCCATGCAACTGAATGCTCCATATTCAGTTGGCCCACCTTTCCTCGATGGGAATAGCCAACTCCCACTCCTACCATTTAAATAGCTACATACGACTTCCCTCGCCTCATCGCTAGCTAATGCATAGTATCCAACTCTTGTCTTTGAGAGCTCAGGCCAACACATATAACTAATATCTCATTATCCCTATCGAAATCCAGATCCTCAACCCTTAACTTAATCAACGCCCCTATCCTTATACCTGATGATGCAGCTAGCTCAATTAATGCATGCATCTCAGCATTTGCATATCGCATAAGCCTACGCAACTCATCAAGCGTGGGAATCCTATCCTCAACAACACTCCTATGCTTTGGTAAAGGGAACAGTTAGTTGATCTCATCCCAATCAACATCAACCCTCCCAGACTTAATATCTTCTAATGGGCTCTCAGGGGTCACTATAGCCTAGAAACCCACAGAAATATAAACAGGCTCAACATAGCCAGTTAGTAGTGAAACTTCACTAATATATTGATAGCCACCGTTCTTAGTAGCTAAATAAGTAGCTACTCTCTTAATACTTGGATAGTTAAGCCCATTTTCTACTTACAACCATCTCATATAAGGGAATTTTGTTGGTCAAAATAAATTCTGACCTTAAAAAATTTTGGTCAGAGACTCTATCCTTAATCATCAACTCATCCGACCGTCTTTTCATCATCCCAAAAGAGAGATCCTCGTTACGTGCAAACTTTCATCATTTATTCAGTCCGGTGGAGTGTACTCATCGGATCCAAATAATTAATTGTAGTTGTAATAGTTAAATTTAGGTTTTGCTAGGTATGTAGATGTTATGTGGCCTTATCTCTTGTGAGCCTAAGTGAGTAATTACTCCGAACCTACCCTTACTCCATAACTCTCGAATATTCCGCGCACCTACATAACCTAGAGTTGCTTGTAGCCCAGCAACTAACTCTTTAACTACCTCTTCGACGGTGCCTCTATACGGAACCCACCCCTCAATTCCCTCCTCAATATCCTTTGATGGTCTTGAATATCTATCTAGTGCCATTCTTTTACTACGTGCCCTAGCACTACCCATACCATAATACTCCTTATAATACTTACCTTCAATAACTATTATTCTACCCGGACTCTCTTTCGTAGCTGCAAATACATTACCCATCATAACTGCTGACGCTCCAGCTGCTAATGCTACAGCTGCATCACCAGAATTTTTAATTCCACCATCAGCAATAATAGGTATATCATCTGTACATCCAAGTTCCTCAAGAGCTTCAGCAGCATTAAGCGTCGCAAAGAAAGTTGGTGCCGCTACCTTCGTCACTAAGCCCGTCGTACATATTGAACCACTGCCAATACCTATTCTTAATCCCGCTACATTTTCAATTGAAGATAAAACATCTAGTACAGCTTCCTTAGTACCCAAATTACCAACTATAACATCAGAAGATACCTTTTTTACAAGCTTTTTAGCTGCATTAATAGCTCTTGTATTATGGAAATGTGCAACATCAATAACTAATATATCAACATACTTATCCAACTTTATAGCTCTACTTAAATCATAAGGAGAAATTGCAGCACCAACCAGCAACCTACCTTCTTCATCTCTACTTGCTAATGGATACTTACCTCTAAGCTCCAAGTCCTTAATAGTCATAAGACCCTTTAGTTTCCAATCTGAGTCTACAATAGGCAATTTCTCAATTTTATGTTTCTGCATAAGTTTCTTAGCTTCATCAATAGTAATCTCCTCAGAAGCCACAATCAATTTTTCTTTTGGAGTCATAACATCCTTAACATGTAAATTAGGATTAGAATATCTAACGTCTCTCCATGTTACAATCCCAACAAGTCTCTCTTTATCATCAACTACAGGTAAGCCATGAATATTATGTCTCTTCATTATGGATACCGCTTCACTAACAGTAATATCAGGCTTAATTACAATTACATCCCTAATAATTGTTGACTCAGCACGTTTTACCCGCTTAGCCATCTCTACCTGTTCCTCAGCACTACAATTTCTATGAAGTATACCAATTCCACCTTGCCTAGCTAAAGCAATTGCTAATTCAGAACCCGTGACAGTATCCATGGGAGAAGAAACAAATGGAATATTTATATAATAATTCCTTGAGACCTTAGTTTTTAAATCAACTTCCTTAGGTTCGACCTCAGATTTTCCAGGTAACAATATAACATCATAAAATGTATATATTACATTTATGTTAGAGCGTTTTTCACTAAATATTCCCATAAAAGGTCACCTCATATAATGCGACTTTAATGGCTTGATAATTTTTAAAGAAAAATAATTCTAACCGATATTTAAATATATCTTTAACAAAATCTAGCAAATTTATCACAACTTTTACAATATTTAGAAAAAATGGGTTATGAAAAAGTGGTAACTAACTATTAATGCTTTTACATTGAATGTAAGTTAACGATATTTTTAATACTTAAAATTCACTTATATTAATTTGGTTTAGAATGGCTGAATCGGCAGAAGCTAAATCAGAGACTAGAGTAGAGGAGAAAGGGAGATCTAGAGATAAAAGACTCGGATTATATGTGGTTACCCTAGCATACATTTTAGGTTTCATACTTATTATGCTCTTATTACTTATCCCTTCATTTACTCCCGTATTTATTTCTAGAGTAATATTACCTACAAAACAAACTATAACGTTATTTTTAATATATGCTATAGCTGGAACAACAATGTACATAACATTTATAATGATATTTAGTGCTAGGAAACCACGAGTTAAAAAAGTATTAAAGGAGAAAGAAAAAGTGAGGGAAGAAGTTGAAAAGCCTGAAGAAGTAAAGTTTGTTACTGCTTCCACGGAGGAACTTACTGAGTCATTTTTAGAATTATATGAAATTTTACCTCCCTATGTATATGCCGGTATTGTAAGGAGGGGAGATCGCTTAGAGTATAAAGTCTTAGAGCCTATTATGACAGAATCTGATTGGGAAATTAAAAGGAAAATTGAGGATATTTTGTATCAAGAGTTAAAGCTTGAAGATTCTATTCATCTCGATAAAAAAACAGCGGAAAATTACTTAAAAAGAGCTATAGATGAAATAGTTAAGAGGTATAAGTTTAAGGTAAGTAAAGAAGGTCTAGAGAAAATAGAGTATTACATTATTAGAGATCACGTATATTATGGAAAAATTGATCCATTAATGAGGGATGAAAATATAGAGGATATTAGCTGTAATGGACCTAACCAGCCAGTATATGTATATCATAGAATGTATGAATCAATACCAACAAATATTGTATTCACAGAAGACGAGTTAAATGATTTCATTATTAGGTTAGCATATATTTCGGGGAGACATGTAAGTATAGATACACCAATTGTTGATGCAACACTACCAGATGGAACAAGAATCCACTTAACTTTTGGTAGAGAAGTTTCACGAAAGGGAAGCTCATTTACAATTAGAAAATTCAGAAGAGAACCATTTACCATTATCGACCTAATTAAGCTAGAAACTTTAGATGAGCAAATTGCAGCTTTTCTATGGTTTGCTATAGAGCATAATGCGAGCATACTAGTAGCTGGTGGTACAGCTAGTGGAAAAACCACTTTTCTAAATGCTATATCACTATTTATAAGACCAGAGAAAAAGATAGTCTCGATAGAAGATACTGCCGAGCTTAATCTACCACATGAAAACTGGAATCCCCTTGTAGAGCGCACTGGCTTCGGGATTAGAGGTAGTGAAGCTGAGATTAGAATGTTCGAATTGCTGAAAGCTGCATTAAGACAGAGGCCCGATGTAATCATAGTTGGTGAGGTTAGAGGTGAGGAAGCATATACAATGTTTCAAGCTATGGCTAGTGTTTCAGGAGATACGCCAATATTAATTAAAAATAAGGAAGGCAAAATAGAATTAGTTTC
>Ga0190367_1000241_pt1 | contig 41698 bp, 36 predicted proteins | sample 4872181011_MG_FD_171838 | JGI IMG/M metagenome (GOLD analysis project Ga0190367, IMG submission 171838) | Hydrothermal vent microbial mat bacterial communities from Southern Trench, Guaymas Basin, Mexico - 4872-18-10-11_MG | ecosystem: Environmental > Aquatic > Marine > Hydrothermal vents >... | reverse complement strand
ATAGAGGCGGTACTTCACAGCATTGAGAAGCCGGGGGGTCAAGGCGAGAAGACCTACATGAATTACGGCTTTTTCCCAGTGGGGCTGGAGGTTCTCGCGAAGAGGAACATACTATTTGCGATCGTCGCTAGGAGGCAACGGGCGGGAAAAGGAAGAGAAGCGTATCATTGTTTCGTGTAGCGTTGCGCCTAGATGGTTTTTGTTACTTGTTTCTGCGGTCATTTATCTTTCATTACGTTTACCTGATTTCGCGTTGCACTTCGAATCCGGTGGATCACTTATGCTTTCTTGATGCACTTAGTATGTTCTTTCTCAAGTGGGTGGTTAGTAGGTCGGACTCCATCTGGTATTCTGTTTTTCTGCGGTATTGCTTAATATTGCGCCCGTCGACGCACGTTTCAGCACATGATTAAGATAGTGACATAAATGTGTGAATAGATTATAAAAGGCTCCTTGAAATTAGATCACGAAGGTTTTCCACGAACTTCGAAAATATTTTTTCCAACTCATCTTTAGTCTTTGCTTCTGCTGTTACTCTTATCTTTGGTTCTGTATTCGATGGACGCATTATTATCCATCCGTTTTCGAGATTTACCCTCACACCATCGGTTGTGTCTATATCATAACCTTCGGATCTGAACCGTTCAATTAGTTTCTGGATCACTTGGAACTTTATGTGGTCGGGGCACTCGATATTTGTTCTCTTGAGGGGATAGCTGGGGATCTGATCCATGAGTGTTGATAGTTTTTCGCCTGTTTTTTCGAGTTCTGCGGTTATCATGAAGGATGCGGCGATTGCGTCGTCGAAGTAGAAGCCGAGGGTTGGCAGGAAGAAGTGAGCGGACATTTCTATTCCGAGGGCGGCGTTGTGCTCCTTTACGACTCTTGACACGAAGACGTCACCGACACGCGACCTTACTATCTTTCCTCCCAACCGTTTGACTTCCTCATCCACTATCATGCTGCATGAGGCGTTTACCACAATGGTTGCTCCCTTTCTTTCAGATAGGATTCTCCTTACGAGGAGGAGCCCCACTTTTTCCGTCAGGAGCTTTCTTCCCTTGTCATCAACAAATATTGCCCTGTCGCCATCGCCATCATATGCTATTCCGAGGTCGGCCTTTTCACGTACGACGGTCTCTCTGAGTTGGGTGAGGGGGTCTTCGAGGGGGTCCGGAGATCTTCCACTGAATGTTCCGTCCGGTTTTTCATTTATTGTTATGACGTCGAAGCCTGCCTCTTTGAAGAGTTTAGGAGCGACATGGGTGGCGACTCCGTTTCCGGGGTCGAGTACCACTTTTAGTTTTCCCTCAGCCGGTATTCTCTCCAGTACGAAGGACACGTACTCGTCTATTATTTCGTTTGTGTTCCAGTGCTCAACTTTTCCGAGTTTGTTCCAGTTCGCCAGTCTGAAGTTTCCGTCGTAGAATACTTTCTTGATTTTCTGGTTTTCGATGTCTATGTATCCGGTTCCGTCGGGGTGACGGAATCTTATTCCGTTGTACTCAGGCGGGTTGTGGCTCGCGGTTATTATAATTCCGGCGTTGAAGGTTTTTGCCTTCCAGGTTGCCCAATTACCGACGGATATTGGAAGTTCGCCTAGGAGGGTTACGTTCACGCCTGTGGATGTAAGGCTTGCGGTGAGGGCGTGCTCTATTGCGGGGCTACTTGTTCTGACATCTCTGCATATGGACACCGAGTTCCCCTCCTCCAGGAGCGTTCCGAAGGCCTGCCCTATTCTTGCGACAATTTCGGGGGTGAGTTCCTTGTTGTAGATGCCTCTGATGTCGTAGGCTCGGAATATATGTTCTATTTCTTCGAGTTTGGGCATGTAACTCACCGCGGGTTATGCTGTAGATAGGTATCCCGTGCGGATACTTTTATTTTACCTTAGGAGGCGGTGCGGATGGGGGACTTTAAATATTGTGTGTGGGAACGAAAATATGGTGATGCGATGGACGCGTTACGGAAGGAGTTCTTAGAATTATTGGAGAAGGATAAGGAGTTCCGATATGCGGTTGCGGGGTATTTAGGAGTACTTGAGGTACTGAAGAGGTTAGATCAAATTGCGGATGCTCAGAAGAAGTTAATAGAGGGGCAGAACAAAATATGGGCTGAGATTTCAAAAATATGGGACGAAATTTCTAAGATATGGAGGGAGATTGAAAAGGTGTGGAAGGAAATTGAGAGTGTTCGTGGGGAGATAAAGGCTCTAAGAGAGGAGGTTTCAAAGATATGGGAGGAGATTAGGAGTATATGGAGCGAGGTGAAAAAGTTACGTGAAGACTTCAATAAAATGTTAGCGGAGATCAGGAGCATAAATATGAGGCTAGAGAGGGTTGAGGGGACGCTGGAGAAGATCACATTAAGCATCGAGGACGATGCTCGTGTTATTATCGAGTGGTCTCTAAGAGGTAGGGGTATAGACATGAGAGTAAGAGAGCTTATTCTTCCGGATCTTCAGATGAACATCTATGGGGCGTCAGATGAGATATGTATCGTGGGTGAAGTAGAGACGAGAGCAGGGGTTTCAACCCTCAGGGAGTTGGAGAGGAAGTTTGAGATCCTGCGGTCGAAGTATCCCGAGTATTTGCGGAGGAGGGTAATCCTCGTAATATACACCCTTCAGCCGACGTACGAATTGATAGAAGAGGCGCGCAAGAAGGGCGTATGGCTCTTGAGGCCGACGGTAGAGTATGTAAGACCAGATCCTTTGTGGAAAGAGATTTCCTTATAATTTTATCAATTTCGTTCTAAATTTTAATTTCTTGGAATCTTCAAGCTATAATCATTTAATGATGATTAATAGCATGATATTTTAAATAAAAACGGGTACGCACTAGTTATATTGCGTTACGGGCAGTATTGGCGCATTTTTGAGGGGGCAACATCTCGCAAAATAATTGATGTAATGGCCGGTTGTTGAGATTCTTGTGTAGTATGAATGATTGAAGTAGAGAGATTGAGATGATAGGGATATTGCATGTGCTCATCGTTCTTCGAAAAACCGGTATAATGTTAACAGAGTTGCTGCAGAAAGTAGATACTTCTTCTAAAACCGTTATGAGAGCCGTAAACCACCTACTAAAAATAGGCCTTATTAAGGAAGTTTAAGGAAGTCCGCGAGGGGAGTTTCCGCACAGGAGGGGACTTTTCCTCACAGAGAAGGGGAAGAGGATAGAGGAGTTGTTAGAAAAGATAGAGCCATAAGTCAGGAGAGTTAAAAGTAAAGGAGGTCGCGCTCTCCGAATCCCTGTCGGTATCTCCCAAACGCGGTCGAAGACTGCCGCTTCCTATCTCCTCCCCATTTTTCCTCCTACGATACCCCGGGCCGAAAAACTTGGCCGCCGAGGGTTGCGAAGTTGGGCGGGTTGATCTGCTGCGGCAGTCTAATCGGTATGAAAAGACGAAGTGTCGTTTTGAAGGGAGAAGGACCTGCAGAGTAGGAGAAGCGCATTGCGCTTGTGTGGGACATTTATATATCGTTGCCCACAACAGTAGTAGTGGGCATGGCTAGGCATGACATGCCCTCTCGTCAGGCGGTTGCAGTTGTTACGATGCCAACCGCGCCCTTTTCTACTTTTCGCTGCTTTGTCGCAAATAATCGTTAGCCTGACAAAGGACAACTTTTGGTGGGCTCGCATTAAGCATATGTCGCTTATGAATGTTTAAGCCTTTATAATATCACATGATAGTAATATTATAATACGATAATGTTACATGGTTATATTGCTTTTTGCTTTCAGAGATGGAATGTAAGAACGATGCCTCGAGGTGAGACTATTGAAAACAATTGCCGTATCGGAGAGGATTTACCGGTTGTTATTATACGTCGAGAAAGAGTTAGGGGCGAAAAGTCATGGAGAGGCGATTGAGAGGTTGATTCGTATATATAAGGAGTACAAGAAGGCGCGAATAAGGGAACTAATGAAACTTTCGAGGCTTCCGGAGGATAAGGTAAAGGAGCTGGAGGAAATAATTGCGAAGTTGAGGGATAGGCCGTGGAGATAAGAACTTGTGTTCTCGACACATCGGTTGTGATCGCTATTTATGACAAGAATAAGGATTGGCTTTTGGAGTACATTTTCGAAAGGTATGAGAGGATATTAATACCGTGGATTGTGGAACACGAGTATCTATATGGACACGAGTACATAGGTGAGGACATTACGAGGAAAAAGTTTCTTCTTGAACAATTAGGTGAAATAGTATTTCCCACGCAGGATATTGTGATGCGAGCGGTAAAATTGGACGTTAATCTGGCAAAAGAGGGTATGCAGATACCATTTGGGGACATATACATAGCAGCGGTCGCATTGACGTATAATGCAGATCTTGTCACGTTAGATGTGCGTCATTATGAGAGGGTTAAGGATCTTAAGGTTGTAGTTCCCAAAGAACAAAAATAGGAGAGATTAAAGTTCTTTTAAGACGTCATCGAGTTTTTTGATTTCCGCATTCAGTACGTTTTTCATGTGTTCCAGTCCGTATTGTTGTGCTTTTTCGTCTATTGTGGCGACGCATTCCTCGGGAACTATTATTTTGTAGCCTAGGAAGTAGGCGTCAGCGGCCGTGTGCAGGACGCAGATGTTCGTGGCGACGCCCGTCAGTATCAATGTATCGACGCCCAACTCTCTCAGCGTGAGGTCGAGGGATGTCTGGAAGAATCCGCTGTATCTTCTCTTTTCTATGATTATGTCTCCGGGCTGGGGTTTTAGTTCGTCCACGACCTCGGCTCCCTTTGTTCCCTTAACGCAGTGCTTTGGCCAGATTTTGAACTCGGCGTCGTTCTCCAGATGGCTATCGCATATGTATATTATTGGGATTTTCTTTTTGCGGGCCTCCTCTAGGAGTCTTTTTATGTTAGGGATTATTTTTCTCCCCTCTGGAAGTTCCAGAGGCGCGCCTTCGAGCAGGAAGTCGTTAAGCATGTCGATCACAAGGATTGCCTTCATGCTATCACCGTGAGACTTTTAGAATTATTGGGTTCTCCGGCTATTAGAGTTGTGATGGTCATGGCAAGCTTTGACATTGGCGTCGTGATGAGGTTCTAGGATTGCCTTTACCTAAAAGGTTGAAATATTGTGCGTGGTAGAGAGTAGTACATACGGCGTCGTGTGGTTGAGACGGAAGAATAAAGGGGGCCGCGGTGAGTTCCCATGGGCGATGATTATCTTTTCATTATGGCGACTCCCGAGGAGATAAAGGAGGGAAAGACGACAGACATCTATTTTATCCGTACGGTCAAGATTTTAGAGGAGGACAACCTATCGAATGTTGTTGTGAATGCAGAATTCACTGCGAGCGGTTTTCCTGACAATTATCCATGGGCCTTCTTGGGAGGATTGAGGGACGTTGCCAAGCTTTTGGAGGGGCTCCCCATAGACGTTGATGCGATGCCAGAGGGTTCTGTCTTCTACAAGGAGGACTATTACGGTGTGAAGGAGCCCGTTATGGTCATTAGGGGGCCCTATGGCAAGTTTGCGATCTACGAGACTCCGGTGCTGGGATTTCTGTGTATGGGCTCAGGGGTTTTGACGAAGACCGCAAGATTGAGAAAGGTTGCCGGAGACGATGTCATATTGATTTCGTTCGGCGCTCGTAGGACTCATCCGGCGATTGCTCCATTTACTGCATTTTACGCGTACATTGGGGGATGTAATGCAGTTTCATGCGTTTTATCTGCTGAGAAGTTTTTGAACATGGCACCCGCGGGGACCATGCCTCATAGTCTCATAATAATATACAGTGTTGTTAAGGGCGACCAAGCAGAGGCGTGGAGAGCGTTTGACAGGGTGATGCCGCCTGAGGTTCCGCGTATAATGCTGTGTGACACTTATCTTGACGAAACCACCGAGAGCGTTAAAGCGGTTGAGGCTGTTGGTCCCGATAGGGTTTGGGGAGTGAGACTTGACACTCCAGGGTCTCGAAGAGGGAATTTTGCCGCAATAGTCAGGGAGGTCCTTTGGGAGTTGAGGGCGCGCGGGCTAAAGGGCAAAGTGTTCGTCTCGGGTGGTATTGACGAGGATGTCATACCGGAGTTGGTCAAGGCGGGGGTATCTGGGTTTGGTATAGGTTCCGCGATAGACAATGCCCGCATAATAGACATTGCGATGGACATAACTGCAATATTTCAGAATGGGCAGTGGGTTCCGTGTGCGAAGCGTGGAAAGTTCTCGGGTGTTAAGAAGGTATATCGATGCCCCGACTGTCTGACCGATGCGATAACGTTGGAGAATGAGCCTAAACCCAAGTGTCCAAACTGTGGCGGTGAGATGGAGAACATCTTACAGCCGCTGATTAGGAACGGAAAAATAGTCATGGAGTTTCCGGAGCCGAAGGAAGAAAGGGAATACGTGCTGAAGCAACTGAAGAAATTGGACTTGAATAAACGTCCATGGGATTAGGTGCTGGTGTTATACGATTTCAGTAATTCGATGTCTGAACGCAGAACCCACTGCTTGTCCGGTTTGTATTTCAGATAGTATCCCGAAACAACCTTTCCTTCCATTTCTAATTGATTTAATAACTCCCTAACCTCATCCTCGTTGAGGCCCGACCACTCGCATATCTCATCTACCGTCGAGGGGCCATTGAACCATAGGAACTTCTCTATGAGTTTCTTTTGGGCCAACCTCCTCGTTAAACTTTGGTAACGCTCCAATATTTCTGCTGGAAGGACGCGTTCCGGCAGATCCCATACTATCATTGTCTTGCCTTTTTCGTCCTTTATTGTGTCCACGCGAATTATTAAGAAGTTGCTTTCCAGCCTCTGTAAGGAAACTCTCACATCGGAAATCTTCGCTTTCAGTTTCTTTTTCAATTGTATGATTGTTTGTGGGCCCTCAGCTTTTATTGTATCAAGGATCCTTCTGTCAAGGTCGTTGAGTGGAATGTTCTGTTCATACACCCTTCTGAAGATCGGGTACTCTTCGGTTACGATCCACAATGGTTGCAGGCCGCGCAGACATCTTATCCATAGTACTTTCCTTTCTCTCCACAACTCTCTTGTTGCATTTTGTATTTCTTCCATGTTCATCTTCATTCGCTTTTTAAGGGAAGGTTCCTTATCCATTAATGCGTTTAGGGGACCGCAGTCTTTCAGTATTCTCACAATATCATCTTTTGTTGTTCCTAGAGAATCTTCTGTCAGACGTGACCTTCTCGCGTAGAATTTCTCAATGACCTCAGCCGGTATTGCTATAAAAGTTAGGTTGCTGAGTTCTTCGTACATGTCCCTAGAGATCACCTGAGGAGTGGGTTTGTAGTCGACGAATTTTCCACTCAGGATCTCTCCGCCCATTTCTAGGGATGAAAGTATTTTGCTTATCTCTTCGGCGGGTATTCGCGTGTATCTCTCTATTTCTTCCAGTGTTGATGGACCATTATTCCTCAGGAAGGTCATTATTGCTTCTCGTTTTGCCAGAGCAACGTCGTAGTTTTCTGCGGATTCTAAAATTGCGGGAGGAACTATCGACTCCCTCGCGCACCACAGGTTCTTCGTCGTGTACTTTCCATTTTTCTTTCTTTTTCTTCTATGTACCAGATATGCCTCTTCCAGAGACTTTAGTGCCTTCTTTACGGTTTTCACGTCCAGATTTAAGTCCCCGGCAATTTGTTCTTCCGTTGCCTTTCCTACAGTTCTCAGGTATCTTAGAACATTATTTTCGATGCGCGAAAGCGAGGAAATTTTCCTAAAGGCGGCGTAATATACGGGGTATCTTGCCATGGGGATATAACATGGTTTCTTGTACTTGAGGCAACGAACTTGGATAACTTTTCCTTCTTCCTCCAACATACCCAGCCATTGACGGACAATTTCGCGTGCCTTCTTATCGTTCTCCGCATGCACTCTTCTTACAATTTCGTCTTCTGGGAGCGCGCCGACATCAAATAGTATTGTTAAGAGGTCATCGGGGGATCTTGCCATAGTTTCCTCAGTGAGGTGCTGTCGTTGCATGATCACACGTTCGACGATATCTCTTGGGAAAATCACTGGTGATACCGGAATTCTCTCCATCTTCTCGGATATTCTCTGGAGAACTTTTCTATGCAATTCGCGCAGAAGTGTCTGCCTATCCTCCATTATCACTACATCGCTTATTCCGACTAGGAGTATTCCGTGAGCAAAGGGCGATGGCACGTCGTGGGAGTGCAAGAAGTCAAACCTTATGTTTCCGCGTTCGATTTCCCTTAACACATACTCAGCGTTTTGTACGTCGAAAACGTCCTCTAGTATTTCCCTATATGTTTCTTTGACTACCGGGAAGTCCTCCCATTCTGAAATCAGGTCAAGAATTCTGGAAGCACGGAGTTGCTGTTTCGACAATGAAATTTCTACGCCCTTATACCGCTTAAGGATCATGAAACTCCTAGCGGCGACATGCTGGAATCTTCGCCTGAACAATTCTGTGTTCTTTACTGCTCTACGTAAAACCTCCCTCAATTCTCTCCAGTTCAGCAACTCCGGTATTTCGTGTATGTCCATCCTCTTATCGCTCGGAAGGACGAGGAGAAAGCCGTCGTCATTAACTGCGGTTCCAACATTTGCCCTAATCAAGTTTGAGATTTTATACGCGTATGCGCGGGAAAGAGCATCATTGACCCTTCTTCCAAATGGCGCATGGAAGATTATGTGTTGTTTTCCGCTATCATCGAAGAACTCCTCTATCAATATGACTCTATGTGTCGCGATTTTTCCTGAAAAGCGGAGTTGTTCGAGGAAGTAATTGATAATGCTGTTTGCAGCGTATTCGTCAAGATAATACTCCCTTACTAACCACTCCCTCACGCTGTCTTCGCCCTCGGTAAGTAGCCGTCGCACGACTTCCTCCCTAAATTTTCCGACTTCTATTGAAAGATCGAAGCTTCGCGGAAGCATTTCACCTACCCATGTTGGTACCGTCGGTCTCTTTCCGAAAGCGCTCCTCACGAAGACTGTCATACCGCTGGTCGTGAGGTATTCGTATGTTTTTCCTCCTAGGACAAAGACATCTCCGGGATTCAACCTTTCAAGGAATTTCTCGCTCAGCATTCCAATTTTCATGCCAGTATCTTTGTCGATGACCTTGAATTCCGCCTCTTCCGGTATAGTTCCAACGTTAAGGAAGTATATCATCCGAGAGGATTTCTTTCTCCCAAATTTCCCCTCGGAAAGATCAAGCCATATCTTTCTGTAGACTCCCGCGTACTCGAGGGGGGCATATTCGCCACCTAGAAATCTCAGTACGGACAGATAGTCGTCCCAGCTGAGATCGTGGTAGCAGTACGAGCACCTTATCAGTTTATATGCGTCGTGGATGTCCCACTTGGCGTTAATCGACATTCCAACTATGTGCTGCGCCAGGACATCTAAGCAGTTTTTAGGTATTTGCACGCGATCTATCTTCCCATCATATGCTGCTTTTATCAAAACGGTACATTCTATTAGGTCATCTCTGTCGAAAACTATGAATCTTCCCTTGGACACTTCATGAAGATAATGTCCGGCTCTGCCGACTCGTTGCAGCCCCTTTGCAACGCTCTTTGGGCTTCCTATTTGTATTACCAGATCAATGTATCCGATGTCGATTCCGAGTTCAAGTGAGGTAGAGGTGACCACCGCCTTTAGTTCTCCGCGTTTTAGTTTGTCCTCAACGGTCAATCTTGTGTCTCGCGATAGGCTTCCATGGTGAGTTGCAATGTAGTCTATTAATTCGTCTCCTATGAACTGCTTGAGGTGGAAGGTAACGCTTTCGGCGCCGCTTCTTGTATTCGTAAATATCAGTGTGGTTCTATGCTTCTTCACGAGGTCTCTTATCAATTCGTACATTCGGGCGTTAACATACGCGTAATCGGATCTTATTAGGTCCTTGACCGGGCATACGACCCTTATATCCAGTTTCTTTGTCTCATACACGTCGACAATGGCGACATCTCTAAGTTCACCATCTTCCCTGTAACCCACAAGCCACTTTGCGATTTCCTCGAGTGGAGCCTGTGTTGCACTTAAACCTATTCTGATGAACTCCCTGCCTATCATCCATCTTAGTCTTTCCAAGGAGAGCGAAAGATGTACCCCCCGTTTGTTATCGCATAGCTCATGTACCTCGTCCACTATAACGTACCTGACAGTTGAAAGCTTTTGGCAGAACTTGGGAGCGCATAGCACTATTGCTAGGCTTTCTGGGGTTGTTATAAGGATGTGCGGTGCTTTTCTAAGCATCTTTGCTTTTTCGCTCGATGAGGTGTCACCTGTACGGACGAACACTCTAATTTCCGGCAGTTCTATTCCCATCTCTTCGGCGACTTTGCGAATTCCCTCGAGCGGGAAAAGTAAGTTCTTTCTTATGTCGTTTGCTAGGGCTCTTAAGGGTGATATATACACGACGTAAACGCCATCGCCGAGTTCTCCCCTCTCTCCTAACTCGAAAAGCCAGTTTATTACAAATAGGAACGCGGCCAGAGTCTTCCCACTTCCGGTTGGGCTGAAAACGAGAACATTCTTTCCCTCTTTAATCAGGGGTATCGCCCGCCGTTGAGGAGGAGTGAAGGTTTCGAAGGTGCGGCGAAACCACTCTGCCACGTAAGGCCTAAGCATTGCAAGTATTTCCTCGTCGCTCCAGTCCCTGTTGACATATATTATTGCCACGGAGCATGTTCACCCCATGTGACGGACAGGTATTCAGAAATATCCACTAATCCACTGTTATAAATTCTTGGATTACAGGGAAGGATGGAATTAATATTGGGAACTTATCAGTTTAACTATTGGGACTAAAAGTTAGAATTTTCGCGTGGAGGACAATTGATGGCAGAAAGCACGTGCATCACGCTCCATAAAGGTGATGTGGAGATTGCGTCAGGAATTCCCGCAATATTTGTGAAATCGATAGGCGCGGTCGTCATAGCGGATCTTCATATTGGTTACGAGTGGGCGCTTGGTCAGCAGGACATTCATCTTCCGTTATCACAGTTCCCCGAGATGCTTGACGATATCAAGAGGCTTATCGAAACATACGATCCGGATATACTTATAATAGATGGCGATCTCAAGCACGAGTTCAGTAAGGCGACTGCGCAGGAGTGGAGGGAGGTTCTAGATCTGCTCCATTTCCTCGACAAAAACATTCGAAAAACGTACGTTGTACGGGGCAACCATGACAATTTTATAAGGGGTTTCTTCCGGCGATACGAGCACGTGGATTTCGTGGAACCCTACTTATTACTCGAGGATTACATGTTCTTGCATGGTGATAAGGAAATTCTCGACATCAATTCGCGAAAGGACGAGTATGAGGTTCTAGTAATAGGGCATGAGCATCCCTCCATGATAATAGTGGACGAGGTCGGTGCTAGGGTCAGACTGAAAGTTTTGATGACGGGTCCTATGAAAATAGGACGAGAATTAATAGTGTTGCCAGCGTTTTCTCCGATAATGAGCGGAGTCGAGGTTGTGACAATAAGAGTTGGTGCGGGTGGTTTTGCCTTACCACAGAGTCAATTTCTATCCCCAATTTTGAGAAATTATACAGAGATAGGCGAGATGAGGGTTATTGGAATCGATAAGGAGGGAGGCGTGCTTCCCTTCCCGAAAATAGCCGATCTTTTATGAATTAGGATGTTGGCGTTGCCCTTGCCATACTTCGCAGCTTTTCAAGTTCCTTTCGCATCTCGCTTTTAAGTTTTTCAAGGACATCGAAACTTGGAGACTTAACCGATATGCTTTCTATCGGAGGTTTAGAAGGTGTTGTACTTGGCGGAGCCGGCGCAAGCGCACCTCTACCCTCACTAGGCGATATAGAGGGCGTTCGTGCTGGCGCTTTTATAGCGGGACTTGGCGCAGGCGCAGCTATTGGAGGTTTCACACTCCGCAATTCTCTTACTACGTCTTCCATTTTACTCAATCTACTTTCGAGGTCGGAGATTCTGTCTTTTAGCGACTGTATTACAGGGAATTGATCAGCAAGCTTTTCTAATCTTCTCAGTCTACCATCTATGTCGTTTAACGCGGTTATTACCATTTTTATGAAGCCTTCTATTATCTCACCTATCTCGTCGAGCGTTCGCGGCTTCTTCTGCGCTGCCCTTTTCCTACCAAATACCGATATCCCAGTAACCCCCTAACTTGAGCAATCCCATTACTTGATTTCTGTCAGCCAAATTTATACTTTTACCTTGCTGATATAGTGTTAACCTAGTATATATAGGATTTGTGAGGCTAGATTAATTCCAAATCTATAAACGTTTTCCAAGCTTTTAGCATTTCTAGCAAGAGGGTACATACTCCCATGATACCTAGACCTGAACACCTGTAAGCATCTGCGTGCGAACTCATCGACCCTCTTCAATACTCTGAGGATCATTGATCGCGTGGGGACGCGCAAGAGGATTTTATCTCCTTCTTTTCTAAGTTCCGAACACCTATGACGAACAACATCACATAGGGATACGAAGCTTATGCAGGGGAGTGCTCCTAGCAAAAGTAGCACTGCTGAGAGAAATTTGTATGCCTCAGCGATGAATACATCGATAGAAAATCTAATATCGCCGTTCGTTAGCAAATCAAGTGCATATTTGAAGCTCTCGATCGATTTTCTCATCACATTGGCGCATATGTCGAGAACTTTTTTACGAAATGAATTTTCATCCCTAGAGGCCTCGAAAAGTTGTGCGAAGTATGGAACAGCACTTGACAGTATCGCTCTTATGATTTCAAGAATTAATTCTTCGGGCACACATAGTGGTGTTTCATCTCTTATTGCGACAACTCTGGGTACTAGTGTCATGAATAGAGACCTTAAGCCCTCGTATATTTGGGATGCTAGAGATTCGACCATAGACTTGCTCGCTTTCAATGGAATTTTTGATAAAAAGTTGCGTGTGACGAGCATTTCTATGGTCGTTCGACTGAAAGGATACATGTGGCCGTTCTTGGATTTAATGACTAGGAAGTCTTGTGTCGATACGTAATATTGATACCTTGTTGAGAACTCTCCCGTTCCGTCAATGCTATCCAGCGCCCTGCAGATGCTCCAAACTATCTCATCAGATCCTACAATTGCGGATCCTCTCAGAGAGTTCACAATACTGTCAATGACCGATAGGGCTATTGAGACGTCTATATTTGCACGTATCAGCGATTCGAGAATTTTTTCGTACGAAAATTTTGATAGTTTTCCATCACGTAACACTACATATTTCTTTTCCGAACTCAATGTGTCGAACAGTTCTTTTATTGGATTTTTTAGCCTCCCTACGTAATTTTCTTCCCAAAAACTCAGTATTCTTTCAAGTTCTCCTATTAATGCTTTACCTTTTGGTAGTATTTCCACCCACCTGTTGGATCTCTTGACAATCTCTGCGTTCTCGAGTTTTTCTAGCATACTATTAACCAAGGAAGGATCATGATACTGCTCAATATCGAGTATAGGGAAGACTTTCTCGTATAGAAGGCCAAGATCACCTTCATACATGTGTAGCAGGAAGAGTAGAAGATAAATAGTTGCGGTTTCATTCCCGAAACTTTCTAGTTTGTTTGCAACCTCCTTTAGATCCTCATATAAGTCCAGAAGCCATGAACCGATGGTGGATAATCTTATAATGTCTCGTTCTACCTTTTCGACGACCCCGAGACTTTCCAAGCGTTGCATTATTGATGCATTAACAGAAATATCCGTAGATGTGGAAAGATCCGGAACTTGAGAGTAAGGACGCTTCGAAAGTTCTGTTAGAAGTTTATGAACGTAGGGGTCACATTCCTTTATAAGAATCATTATATCAATTATGAGCCTTAGGCTCTGTAACTTCATCAACAAATCTACCTTTTCATCGGAACTAAGGTCCTCGTCCTCGACCTGACTTACCGATATCCTATTCATGATCATTCCCTGTTTTTTAAGGAAATTTCCCAAATTCTCCTCCAAGATTTTCATCGCCGACTCGGCGGATTTTTTATCTATGGCCTTAATTACGAAAATTGCCTCCATTTCGTCCTCTATTATCTTCCAGCCCCTGATACGTGCCCCTACCTCTCTTACTTGCGCTTCCACTTCTTTCATCAGTTCTTGGAGGTCGTAAATTATTTTCCTGTCAAAATTGTTCAATTGATAAATGGCGGTGAGCATGTATCTTTTCGAGCGATTGCCGCTATATGAATACATACAGATGATCCTCCGCGTAAAATCTATCGATATTTATTCCACCTCGTATTTTCATTAGATTTCGCTGCCTTAAAATTATATTTAAGATTTTATTTCGCTCCTTCAGATCAAGATCCTCGGATGTTCGGGAGAGGAGTTTTAGGGGGACGTTTACGAAAAGGGGGCGTGCTGGTATTATGTGGCGTGTCGTCTTTGGAGGGAAGACTTCTCCTCTCAGGGCGACTTCCACGACATCCTTCTTGGCGATGGGGGGTGTTGCCATGATTGCGTTGGCACCTGATTCTCGTAACGCAAGTGCATCCGCCTGGTAGGTTATCTTTGCGCGAAATGTTGTCGTTAATATTCTTTCTAATCTATACACTTCGTCATAAAGGGCCTTTATGCTCAATGTTTCTTCAGGTAATATCAGAATTGCGCTTTTCCTCTGTTTTAACATTATTGCCGCAATTGCATTCTTAGAATTCAATTCTTCCATTGCGACGTCGATATTGCATTTTTCTGTGCAATATTCCTGCGAGATCTTACTTACCATGTCATCTATTGGACCTTCCAGCCAGATCTCTCGATACCAATTACGGACTTTAATGTGAGGGTCTTCATATCTCACGAGGCAGGCGACAATGTACTCATAACCTAGCTCTCTTAGGGCGTAGTATCTATGCATTCCGTCTAATATAACGCGGGTTCGTTCATCAACTATTATTGGATTCATGAGGATGGAGGATCTTTTTATTTCCTTTACCAGTTTTTCGAGGAGGTGGGGTACTACCATCTCATGAGGATAGAGATCAGTCAACTTTAAAATGGATATTTTGAGCGTGAATATAGTGTGATCCGGGAGAAGGTGATTAATTACGAACAAGTTTGTAGCACCTCATCTGTTCTAAGTAAAGATTTGAACGTATTTATCAAAAAGTTGACGAACAATGGCGGTGCCTGATATGCGAAAATTGCATTTAGAGTACAATGGCGGAATACTTTTAGAATACCAAGAAAAACGCATTCTGATAGATCCTCACGGGAAAACGGTGAAAAACCCCGATATTGTGATAGTTTCTCACGCCCATAGTGATCATAGTAGCGGAATCTGGAATCCTAGGCTCAGAAGTGCATATAAGATAATGAGTCCGGCAACGAGGAAAATACTTGAGAGGCGGAGAGGGAGAAAACTTACAAACGTCATTGAATTGTCCGAGGGAGAATATTTGGACATTGGAAGCGTCAGAATTCATACAGAAACTGCCGGACACTGTGCGGGCAGTTTGCAATTTCTCATATCGTTTAAAAATTTGGATGTTGTTTACAGTGGTGATTTTTGCCTTGAAAGGAGAGTAATTTTGAATGCGTGTCGGCCGTTAAAGGGTGATGTGCTGATCATGGAGGCTACGTATGGCAATCCGAGATACATATTTCCTCCTCGCACCACGTTATATACGCGTTTTAAGAGTTGGCTGATGGAAATGTTCGAAAAATATCAGGGAGTGATCGTAAAATGTCGAAGCTTAGGCACCGCACAGGAAGTTACAAGGCTCATTTCGGAGCTTAAAGGAGCCCAGATATTTGCGCATGCTTCAATAGCTGAGATGAATAGGGTACACGAAGAGTACTATAACAACTTAGGGGAGTATTACGAGTTTTGCGGTAACTTAGATTATATGAGTGGGATTCTGCTGGTGCCCCTAGGGGCTAAGATGAAGATTAGAAATCAAAGTCTTGTGAAGTCCTTTGTAAGTGGGCGTTTTGCAATATCTGGTTACAGATATTCCTTCCCAATAAGTTCACACGCGGATTTTGTCCATTTGATAAAGTACGCGCGGGAAAGCCAAGCAACTGATGTTTTTACGGTATACGGGTATGCTGAAGACCTTATTACTTATCTGCACGACGAACTTGGAGTTTCGGGACACCCCATTAAAAGAAGAAAATTGATGAAGTAACCTAGTAGGAATGACGGGTAATCTGAGTTTCTTATTCCTCTTTTTTAAGTTTTTCTTTAAGTTCTTGTATGACCTCCTTCATTCCTGATTCTTCGAGCCTTTCTTCGATTTCTTCCTTGGTGATGACGGGGCTTTCTTTCTTTTCCTCACTCTCACTCATTAGTGACACCCCACTGGTGTGCTCCTAGTAGTTATAATGAGAGATGCAATTTTTATCTTTATGTTGTCTTGTGAACGTATATTAACAAAGATAGCGTTTGAGAAGTATATCCGTCAATATTATGAAACTATCGACAAAGATTTTGGATCTTTCCAGCAAAAATTCTATGTTTACTCAAGTACTGAGGACAAATATTCGTCCAGAAGTTCTAAGACCTTAGGAAGATATTTAATGGGAATCGTTATAGCGCATGCAGCTTTATGTCCACCGCCATCAACTCTAGGGTCTATTTTTCTAAATATTTCTTTGAGTCCAGCGAAGAACTTTCCAACATTCAAGTTTTTCTCGGAAAGTTCAAGTGGGGCTCGAAAGCTTATCTTTACCATTCCCCTCATAGCCGGATCCGTGTGATATGCTGCAACCACATGCGGTATCCTCCTATTTTTCAATTCACGCTTCATGAGTTTTGTTGCGATAACTCCTGTCACCTTCTCATTTATCATGTTTGCAAAGTTGTAGAACACAAAGTTGTTATAATATTGCGGCTTTACAAAACCCGATCTTACGGCTTCCAGAGCCTCTCTGATCAAAGATCTATACAATCGATAATTCTTCATGGCTTTTTCAACGGCAACTATGTCCCCCCAGAGGAGAGAGAACGCTGTTTCATAATCGCTTTGCCTAGTGCAACTATTAAGAAACGTCGCCAGTTCACGTGGGTCTAGGCTGAACTTTTCCAGTTCGGATCCTTTATATACTGTCAGTTCGTATACCTCATTTCTTAGGGATTCCACGTATTCCACGAACTCGTCTTCGTTGTTTACCGATGTTGCAAGGAACACCTCCAATTCTTCCAGTAATCTCTTCTTTTCTTCTTCTGAAAGGTCCTTTAATCTCCTCCAGTATCGATGTCCGTTTTCTTCCTCGTAAATTTTAAAACCTTTTGAAATAAGCCATGCAGCGCACTTAGAGGGATCAGAAAGGGGTTCTGGCAACTTGGGACTATGGTGTGCTATTGCAACGGGTAGCGGTTTTGTATATCTGCCATATATTCCGATGTCCTCCCAGAAGTCAACTGCACCTATCTCTTTCGCGAATACTAGTACATCTCTGTTTAAACCGATAAGTCTGCCATATTTGACATTTTGGAGGTCGGCAACTGCGCCTAGGACTGCAAGAGCTGCTATCTTTCGCCCCCAAACGGTGTCCCAGAATTCCTTATCGAAAAGACTGTAAATTAGGAGAAAACATGTTACACTTCCGGAACACTCCGTCATATCATTTATTCCATGAAATATCGGGTTAAGGTGTCTCTCTGATACCCACACTTCAGGCTCATGATGATCTAAGATTACGTAGTTCGGAAACTCCCTTGCAATAACACTTTCATTTCCGGCCCCGAAATCGCAGAATACAGCTCTGTGGTAGCCTTCATTCATCTTCCTCCTTATTTTCTCAATTACTGGCTCTGACAAGTCGTGTATTATTAAAAAGTCGACATCACACCCCATTCTCCAGAGTCCCATGTACATGAGTGCGCCGCTTGATATTCCATCACCATCGGCATGACAAATCACCAGCGTTGGTACATTTTCTCGGAAATGCTCCCTCGCAATTTCTCGTGCTTGTTCAAGCATTCGCAAATGTCTCTGGTCATGTAACTTTAACTCTACCATATGGTCTCCCGCATCCGTTCTGATGTTCTATCCCACGTTTTCGGTTTTATTAGTGATGGTATGACGAGTGATGATGGTCTTCGACACTATTCCTTTTTCTGAGAGAGCCACCATTCTAAATACTCACGACGCATGCGTTTTCTCTTCTCTTCTTCAGGAATTATTTCATCCATTGCTTTCTCTTTTAATTCGTCCAACTCCTTCCTTGAAAGGGCCAAACCGCACCTTTTACATACGTAAAATCTAGATTCTCTGTCCCATCTCATATCTCCGCCGCATTCCGGGCATATGGGCATAGATGTCCCTCCGTTAGCGGATGTAGTTGATCAGCCGGTGTCGATCTCCTCGATACTCTCCCTTTATCGCTATTTTTGTGCCGCATTTTTTACATTTCATGTCCTCTGTGAGATTCCATTCTGTTATGTCGAAACCCAATCGCTTGACCACGGGGTACCCGCACTCTGGACAGTAAGTATATTCTCCCTCATGTCCTGGGACATTACCTATATACACGTAATGTAGCCCTATTTCCTTCATTGCTATTTCTCTAGCTTTAACCAGCGTACTAATGGGTGTAGGGCTCACATATATCATTTTGTAGTGAGGATAGAATCTTGAGAAGTGGAGCGGCGTGTCTGGCCCCAGTTCTTCGAACACCCATCTGGCGAGTTGTCGTATTTCATCAAAATTATCGTTATAGCCGGGTATTATCAGGTTTGTACATTCAACGTGAACTCCCTTCTCCTTCATATATTTTGTTGCTTCTAGTACGGGTTTAAATGAGGGAACGCTACAGAGCTCCTTGTAAAATTTGTCAGAGAACGCCTTAATGTCGATATTTGCCGCGTCTATATATGGTACAAGTTCCTCCAGCGCTTCTAGCGTTATATAGCCGTTTGTTACGAGGATATTCTTAACACCTTCCTTATGAGCGAGTTTTGCGGTGTCATATACGAATTCAAACCATATTATTGGTTCATTGTACGTGTATGCTATGGTTTCACAGTCATACTTCTTTGCAAGAGCAACTATTTCCTCAGGAGAGTACTCCTCTATTCTTCCACGCGCTTCTTCTATTGTCACTTGAGATATTGACCAATTTTGGCAGAACTTGCATGCAAAAGAGCAACCGACGGTTGATATCGAAAAGGCAAGAGCCCCAGGCCAGAAATTGTAGAGGGGCTTCTTCTCTATGGGATCTACGGCAAGTGCGGTTAATGAGCCATAAATTAGTGTATACAATTTCCCGTCCCTATTTTCTCTGGTTTTGCAGAAACCGCGACGACCGGGTGGAATTACACAGTGCCGAGGACAGAGATCGCATCTAATTTTATTTCCATCAAGTTTTTTGTGTGGGGCAAATGCCTCACGTATCATCATTGAAACCTTCATGCGTTTTTATGAAAGTTGAGCACAGTATGGAAAAAATTTTTCTATAAAGTGTCGTTGGTGATCTTGCGGCATTTGCCGTTTTAGAGATCTTCGCTGTGCACTCTGAACAGATCTATGTCTCCCGGTTCCTTTGGTACCTGTGTTGCTAACTGGAATAGGAACTCGCGTGTTGATCTCTCAACGTCACGACTTTGGGTTATGTATCTGCCGACTATCAAAATATCTGCTCCCATTGCGAGGGCTTCTGGAACCTTCTCCGGTACTATACCTCCTGCGACTGCAATTAGTATTTTATGCCCCTTGAATTTCTCCTTTATCTCTCTTATCCATCCCCACCGAAGATCTTCCTTTGTTTCAACATCTATTGCCCTATGTAGGATCACAACATCTGGAAGTTCATCCAGCGTTTCCAGTTTTGCGACCGGGTCGTTGACGTACATCATATCGACAAATGCATATATTCCTAGCCTACGGGCCTCGTAGATGAACTTATTTAGAGAATCGGAGTCTGCGAGTCCGCTAGCTATCACACCATCCGCGGTTTCCTCATATGCTATGTCTACTTCGACCTTGCTTACGTCTAAAGTCTTGAGGTCAGCGACTATGAATGCATCACTTGCAACGCTACGTATTTGCCTGATTACTTGCGCGCCGTACCTCTTAATAAGTGGCGTTCCGGCTTCAAGGATTATTCTATCGCTTTTAGGTAATTGTTTGACGATTTCCAGAGTCTTATTGATATTTGGGATATCCAGTGCTATCTGGAGGTATGGTGGGCGCCAGAGTCTGTTTGCTATACGGAATCCTATATGAGGATGTACTGCTCTGTCCTTATCGTACATCAATTTGTCTATTGACGGGTAATTCATCAGTGCACGTCTTATTGCAAGTTTTGTCGCACTATAGTTATAGTTATAAAGCTTTCTGATATCTTTAGCTTTTGGACTGACAAAAACACTTGCAATTATTACCCAGTCATCTATCTTCTCTATCGGAATTATTCCATCTTCTACCGCATCTGCTACTGCTTTCGCAACTGCAGCCTGTACCGGACCGAATACTATATTCGCTTGATCCAAGTTCTTGATCGTAACTTTAGGAACTATAAGTGTCCATGGCTTTGCTGGCAGATTTGGACGTATTACTGCGAGGAGCGGTGTATGTCCCATTTTGGGGTTTGCAAACGCCTCGGAGAACGCCTTTCCGACGGGGCCGTCCTTATCACCTATTATTACTTCCACATGAGCGATCTCATCTCCCTTACCAACGCACGCCTCTCCTATCAGGAAGGTTTTCTTAGCAGAATTCTCCATGGAGATGATCCTCCGTCTTCACAACCCGGTCTCCAACTTTAGAGTTTGCATGCACATCTTTAAACTTACTTATTTTACCTCTTTGTAAAGTAAGATAGATCCTTTAAGGTTAGAGTATAGCCGTGGGTATTATCGAGAGATCTTCAACACAGGACTAGCGGTGAGATTCGTGGAAAAGTTACTAATACTGCTATCCGGAGAACATGAGACATTGCCAGTTGCGGAAATAAAGGCAATTGCAGAGGGAGAAAATCTAAGGATAAGAGACATTAGGGTACTGGACCAGGTCTGTATACTGACAGGAGATGATGGACTGGGAGATGCTATTGCGAGAAGGGCGGCGTATGTGAAAACGATATGTAAATATCTTTTTTCATGCAACACTAATCTGCACGAAATATATGATTCTGTGAAAAGTTTGAATTTTTCTGAGATATTTTGCGAAAAATCCAGTTTTGCCGTTAGAATTCATAGAATAAAGAATTATAGTCCAGACATCAGCGCATATGAACTCCAGAGACGAATTGGGGCAATAATATTAGAGGCTTTTGGAAAAAGAGGAATAATGGTGAACTTAAGATCCCCTGATGTTATATTTATTGGATTTTTGACTGCTGGTAGGTTCGTGTTTGGAATTGTTGAAAAGGTAATTGAGAGGATATCGTTTAAGCGGCGTGCTCCTCAATTTCGGCCGTACGCGCATCCGAGCTCCATGAATCCTTTTTTGTCCAGATGTATGGTTAATCTATCGCGTGCAACATCCGGTGACGTTTTTTATGATCCTTTTTGTGGGGTTGGAGGGTTTTTGATAGAGGCAGCGTTAATAGGATGTAGAGTATTAGGATCAGATATCGATCCGAAAATGGTTTTAGGCTCGAGAAAGAATCTAGAGTTCTATGATTTGCCATATTTAGACGTATTCCTATGTGATGCAAGGTCATTTTCTACAATAGGAAGAGTTGACGCCATAGCAACTGATCCGCCATACGGAGCCGCATCATCAACGAAGGGAGAGGACCCGGAGAAGTTGACGCGTATGTTTCTTGAAAATTCCGAAAGTGTCATCAAAAGGGGAGGGTATGTTGTTGTTGCAACTCCTCATAAATTCGATATTGGAGGGCTTTTGAAATCCACGAATCTTAAGCTTTTAGAAATTCATTCAGTAAAGGTACATCAAAACTTGACGAGAAGGATTCTGGTATTAAAGAGGGATTGAACATGTACATTGTGTTTCTCGGCACATCTGGTACTATGCCTACGAAGACACGTAATGCTCCAGCAATTGCGCTTAAGTACGATGGAGAATTGATGTTATTCGATTGCGGTGAAGGAACACAGAGGCAGTTACTTAAGGCAGGACTAGGGCTTGGTGTTTCGAAGATCTTCATTACGCACATTCATGGAGATCACGTACTTGGAGTTCCTGGGCTTCTGCAGACGTTTTCTGTTCTTTGTAGAGAGAAACCCCTTGAAATCTACGGGCCACCGGGGATCCGACACTTTTTAGAGTTAGTAGTGGACGCTCTCCGGATGGAGTTATGTTATGATCTGCACGTCTATGAGGTCAAAAGTGGGACAATTTTGGAGACTAAAAGGTACAAGGTTGTATGCGTTCCCGTAGAGCATAACATTGAGGCCCTAGCATACGCATTCATTGAAAAGGATCGACCTGGGAAGTTCCATCCCGATCGTGCGCTGAAGCTGGGGGTGCCGCGTGGTCCCCTTTGGAAGAAGCTCCAGGAGGGTGTTCCCGTAACATTGCCTGATGGGAGAACCATTCGGCCCGAAGAGGTTGTGGGACCGCCAAGGCCGGGCAGGAAGATTGTTTATAGTGGGGATACGAGGCCGTGTGATAGTGTAATAAAATTGGCCCAGAACGCAGATGTACTTATCCATGAGGGAACATTTAGCAGTAAATTGAAGGATTTAGCGCATGAAAGTGGGCATTCCACGGTAGAGGACGCTGCCAAAATAGCTAAGGAGGCAAATGTTAAAAAACTTGTAGTAGTTCATATAAGTCCTCGTCACCAAGGAGAGGACATACGGATTTTGGAGGAAGAATGTAGGAGTGTTTTTAAGAATAGCATAATAGCGTACGATTTGTTCACATTAGAGGTAACTTATCCGTGAAATTCCCTTTCAAACAATGGTTTTCCGTGTCTTGTAGGGGGTGCAAGCCAGTCTATTAGTTCGGCTATTTTTTCTGCGCTATCAGATACTATTTCGACCGTTATGGGGCCTAAGGGAGGGTTTTCCTCTGGTTCACAGAAATTGACTTTGCCCATGAAAGCCACCTGTTTGTTTATATGAAAGACTATTATGTTTTCAATGGCCTTACGTTTGAAGATCGACCGTGCGGTATCGAGTATTCTTTGCTCTCTAAGTTTCCTATGTAGTTCTCTCAACGCGTCAACTCCCTCCGCTAAGCCTACCATTCGTCTTCTTATTCCTTCCCCTTCAATTGTTATGTTCACTGTTGGAAAAATATTTCTAATCGCAAGCTCTACTTTTTTAGGATCCTCTGTTGGGTTCAGAGGTGTTTCAACTCTTAGTTTTATCATGGATGTGACCCCTCGGCTATGGAGAATATCTTCTTTAGAACTTCATGCGATGCGGTTTCAAACTCCTTTTTCGTTCCGTTGTTTCTTATTATAAAGAACCTTTGGGGGTTCTTAAGGTACCTTCTTGCGGCCATTAATGTCCTCTTATACTTCTCCTCTTCCCACACATCATCTTTTTTGAACTTCTCTAGGTCTATGAGATCCTTTTTGCCCTCAAACCTCTTCATAACACGCTTTGCTCTTACGTTGAAATCTGCCTCTATTGCAACTAGGAAGAAGGCGCTACCGAACTTTTGCGCGAAGTATGCAACTTCCCCATAATCACGTACGCCGTCTATGAAGATCACATCAACGGGTTGTTCGTTCCTTACGGATTCTTCTATTAGGCGATGTGTCAATATTGCAACTGCGGTGTTTCCCAGTTCTGTACGTGCGATATCTCCGATTTTCTGCATGGCTTCTCGAGTTGCATCCTCGTACTTTTCGATATTAAAGAGTTCCTTAAACTTCGAGCGGTAATAATGAAAGAGAGCATAACTCATTTTAAAGCATTTTGAGGATAGGCCGTGCTTGCTTAGGAATCTCTCACAGAACTTTATGAAAGTGCTTTTGCCTGCAGCAGGAAGGCCACATACCCCAATTACGAGTTTCATGTCTCTTCCCGCTTATACGAACATCAGGGTCGGCGGTTGGTTACGTATAGTGCTTTTTGCGCGTTCAACTGCTTTTTGCAGATGTTCATCTCTGACCTCTTTTGCATCTTCCAGAATAGCAAAGTGCAGTGCCGTTTTCAGGACTTTTTCTTTCAAATCACGTCCAGAGAAACCTTCCGTTTCTTTAGCTATCTTCATCAGGTCGCCTACTACTGGCAATGGCATCTTAGCAGCGTACATTTTCAGTATTTCATATCGTTCCTGTAGGGTTGGCAACGGGAACAGTATTTCTTCCTCAAATCGGCTACGTAATGCACGATCAAGTAGCAGTGGAGCGTTTGTTGCCATAATGGTGACTACTCCCGTATTAGGACTTAGTCCATCGAGTTCTGAAAGCAGGGCGTTGACAACCTCCGAAACATCACCTCTTATTGATTGATACTTTCTATCCAGGCCTATGGCATCAAGTTCGTCTATGAAGATAACACTTGGAGCGGAACGTCTAGCTTCATTGAATAATTGATGTATTCGTTTTGCGCCGTCTCCGACATGAGTTCCTATTAGATCGGTGGCTCTAGTCAGAAATATCGGACAATCCGCTTCGGAGGCGAGAGCCTTCGCCATCATGGTTTTTCCAGTTCCGGGTGGACCGTAGAAGAGGATGTTTCTAGGGGCCCATTCTCCGAAGAGTTTGGGGTTTTTTAGATATTTCAGGACAATCTTGCACTTCGATTTTGCATGTTCATGACCGACGATATCCGAGAATTTAACCTTCGGAAATTCTTTTTTAAAGGGAGTGCTTAATGGGCTTTCAAGCTTGAAAATCGTCTTACTTGTAACCCTTCCGGTTCTGGGCCTAGCTTTAACGACCTCAAACGCGAAATCGGGAAACATGAGTTGGTCAAACAGGAAGTCGCCCTCGGTTACGCGGAAGCCCATCCACTGGTCTCTTGCATATGCTTGGAATAGCTTCATATTATCGGTTGTCACCATTATTGGTCTATCATCTCCCAATGCTCTCAATGGGTATCCGACAGGCCTTAATACAACTAGCTTAAGTGGTGGGAGATTTGCTCGCGATGAGTGTTGGCTTTTCTCCTTCTCAGAATCTTCCTCCGGCTTCAATGGTTGCGCAATTCTGCCTCCTTTACGCCCCACTGTACCACCTCAGCGTCGAAAAGTCCATTCTCTCTTTAAAATAAAAATCAATTTAAACCTATTTTTGCATGTGGATATTGTGGTTTATCTTTAATTTTCTTGGGTCAGAGGATATAGCTTGAGGTGGCCGCAGTGGAGAAGGTGAGAAGCTTTATTTCAATAGATATCGAGGACCCGGAGATCATCAATAAAATCGTACATATTCAGAGGGAGATTGAGGGGTTACGCGTTGCAACAGTTAAGTATGTTGAGCCGGAAAATCTTCATTACACCTTGTGGTTCTTAGGTGAGATTCCTGCTTCGTTGATAGAGGATGTATATAGGGTTATGAGGGACATTAAAAGTAAGCCGTTTAAATTGGAATTGAGAGGTGTCGGCGCGTTCCCGAGTATTTCACGCCCTAGAGTTATCTGGATCGGTGCGGGAAAAGGTAGCGATGCCATGATTAACATATATAGGCAACTCGAGGGCGGATTGCGCGGGCTTGGATTCAAACCTGACAAGAGAGGGTTTACTCCCCACCTTACAATTGGGAGGGTCAAGAGCATATCGAATGCGCCCCTCTTGCATAAGAAGTTGATGGAGTTGTCGGATGTTGAGATCGGAGAAGTTCTTGTTGACCGCATTAGGCTGAAGAAGAGCACTCTAACTCCAAAGGGACCCATATATACTACTTTAAAGGAGGTGAGGTTCTCTTAACTTACAGGTCTCCACAGCAAGCCGAGATCGTCAGCTATTTTATAGGCTTCCTTCATTTCCTGATAGGTCGGACGTCGGTTTATGTCTTTATATGCTGGGTCTTTAGGAACGAGATGCATCGGCCTGTATTGTTCCATTATGTTAACTAGAGCATTGGGGCAGTGTTTTGCGATCCATTCGAGTACCGGCCTCGTGCAACACTCCACGTGGTTTGGAAGGACAAGATGTCGTATTATCATTTCGCCGCCGCCCTCTTCATATGCCAGCTTGTGGTTTCGTGAAACCACCTCGAAATAATTCTTAACCTTAGAAAGTCTTTCTGCGCACTCATCGTTTCCGTATTTAAAGTCAGGTAGCCAGAAATCTATCACATCAAGAAGCAACTTCATGGTCTCTTCGGAACAGTACATGTTACTATTCCACAGTTGTGTCACATTGACCTTCAGGTATTTCATCGCTTCCAGTATTACATGAAGATTGGGAGTAGGCTCTCCTCCAACGTAGTTTATGTTTCTTGCGCCCTCTCTGAAGAGTTCGGCTGCTATCGATGCCAATCTTTTTCCATCGACCTCGACTCCATTGTACGGGTCTGTACTAATATCGTAGTTTTGACAGAAAACGCATTTGAAGGTACAAGATGTGAAGAATATGGTGCCGGAGGGCACAAGTGGAGCTTCTTCTCCGAGATGTAGAAATGCTGATGATACCCTTGATGTTTTGTCAAGCCTGCAAAAGCCCGTTTTTCCATTCAATCTGTCGACTTGGCATCTTCTTTCGCAGAAATGACAGCTTTGGAGAATTCTTTTTGCGATTTCTACTTTTAAGTCCAGATAAGATATCTCGGGAGTTTCGAGTTCGCCATATTTCAATTCCCCCTCGTCTATCTTTTTCATTGTTTCTCGGAATACTTTACTTGCTCTATCATGCTCTCTCCATAGTTTTTCAAGTGAGTCGTTATCATCTATTTTGACCGGGATCTTCTTTGCAATAAGAAACTTCGCGATGTATTTATTATTGAGGATGCCGTAGTAGCGTCTTAACCTCCTTTTCACTTCCTCATCTCTCCAAACTAGAATTGCATCAGGCCGATATATTCTCCACATGTTAATCCCCGTTCCCATATAACGCGGTATCATCACAATCGACTATATGACGTACAGTGGCTTCATTAACAATTTTCATGCGCATATACTAATGTTTTTCTGCAGGGGTATAAATCGAGCGATGATTACGAGTATTTACAAAGAATATCGGAACGTAAGGTAGTATTTATCCGAAAAAGAAATCATATACACGCTGATATCTCCAAACAAATTTGTCAAGAGTTTAAATTACTGGACTGTTACACTTTTCGCCAGGTTTCTTGGACGATCGGGGTCATAACCACGCTCAACTGCCGTGTAGTATGCGAGCAGTTGAAGCGGGACTATATATGGTATTGGCGATAGTATCGGGTGAACCTCGGGGAGTATTAATGCGGTATTGGCATTTTTGATCACATCATCGCACGATTTTGATGTTAGTACGATTATCTCAGCGCCTCGTGCTTTCATTTCGGTCACGTTTCCAATTATACTATGATAGGTTGAGTCCGGTGGCGCCACGAATATGCACGGGAATCCGGGCTCTACAAGAGCTATTGGCCCATGCTTCGACTCTCCCGCCGGATAACCTTCGGCATGGATGTATGCAATTTCCTTCATTTTCAGCGCGCCTTCCAATGCTGTTGCTGTGGAGATTCCTCTTCCGAGGTAAAAGGCATTCCTGCAGTTCGCAAGATGCTTTGACAATTGCTTCACTTTAATTTCTATTCTCTCTATAACATCACGTACCTTACGTGGCATCTCATTGAGTTCGGTGTTCAATCTGATATATTCATCGAGATCTATCATTCCGTTCTCTCTTGCCGCCTTTGCTGCGATCATAGATAGCAATGTCAACTGAGTTGTGAAAGTTTTTGTGGCCGCTACTCCTATTTCGGGTCCGGCTCTCGTATATAGCACGTGATCGGCCAATCTCGTCAATGAACTGCCCACCACATTAACTATGGCAAGAACGCAGACGCCCGCGTTCTTTGCTATTCTTGATGCCACGAGAGTGTCTGCCGTCTCTCCGGATTGACTTATCGCTATGAGTACGGAGTCTCCGGAGGAGTCTCCGGGAAACTGTTCTTCAAATTCAGATGCTATAATAGCATCGCTACCCAAGCCAGCCAATTTTGCAAGCATATACTTTGCCGCCAGCGCGGCATGATAGGAGGTGCCTGCGGCAACAAAGTATATTTTGTCTGCAGTTAATATCTTCTGTACAAATATTTCTAACGCCTTCTCGTCAACTCTTAGAGTATCTCTGATCGCACGTGGCTGTTCATGAATTTCCTTTAACATGAAGTGGGGAAATCCTCCCTTCTCAGCCTCTTCCGGTGACCAACTCACTTGTATAATGTCTTTGTTTACTATCTCTCCGGTGTCTATACGACGTATAGTAACGCTATTTGGCGTTAAAACTGCCATTTCCATATCATCGAGTACTATTATGTTCCTTGTGTACGGTAGAATTGCTGGTATGTCAGATGCGCAAAACATTTGCGAGTTTCCTATACCTATCAAAAGAGGACTTTCCTTTCTCGCGCAAATAATTTTATCCGGTTCTTTGGAGGATATTACTGCGATTGCAAATGATCCTTTCACTTTCAAAAGCGCCTGACGTACGGCTTCCTCCAGTGATTTGTTACTCTTTAAAAATTCCTCAATGAGATGCGGTATGACCTCGGTATCCGTTTCCGACCTAAAAGTATGCCCGAGTTTACTTAATTCCTCTCTTAGTTCTAAGTAATTTTCTATGATCCCGTTGTGCACTACGGCAATCATTCCACTGCAATCGAGGTGTGGATGCGCGTTTTCCCGGGAGGGTTGTCCATGAGTCGCCCATCGGGTATGTCCGATACCAATATTTCCTGGGAGACTGTCAAAGTTCAACATTCTATGGATCTCGTCTATCTTTCCCTTATCCTTCTTGACGAAAATTGTTCCATTGGCGATTGTGGCAATTCCTGCAGAATCATACCCTCGGTATTCTAATCTTTTTAGAGATTCCCTTAGCATTCGTGACACATTTCCGTTTGTCGAAATTATGCCTATTATGCCGCACATTCTTCGTTCCCCGCAAAATGCAAGGAGATGTGATCGCGCAATTTCTTAATAAGGATTGCCGAAAAAGATGTTCGAAAATAGGAATTTCTCATACTGTTGCGATTTCGGAAGAAATTCCATAGTCAGAAAGTCTATCGAAAAAAACGCGAGTCTTCCAGTTTTAGAAAATAAACATTCTGTTCGGCTGTAATGTCTTGAAATGGAGAGCTTTTTTAATGGAGACTACTGACAATTTATTTAAAACATACCAAATGTTTTTAGAACGTTGATGATCATCTTGTACATGTTTACATCATCAACCTGAGGGTCCACCTTGTCGTCCGAGGATCAGGTTTATGTTGTTGAAAACAGAGATGGAAGTCTCTTTTCGACAAGAGCAAAGGTAATACCGGATGCTGAGGGCATTGCGGCTCTTTCTAATGCTCTGAGAATAACAATTCTCAGAGAGTTGTGGAAGAGGCCTATGTGTCCACGGGATCTTGCAAAGTCATTAGGGGTCGATGAGAGGAAAATTTACTACCATATGAAGGTATTGGAAGATGCTGGGCTGGTAAAAATTGTGGATGTTAAGGAGAGAAAGGGCACTCTTGCAAAGTACTATGCACCGGTCGCATCAGCATTTGTAATAAAGATAGGCGCGCTTTCGGAGGATAAACAGATAAAAATGCCCATGAGGGCACTTGACGAGGCAACAAAGAAACTCTTTAACGAGTATTTATCACATCAGCAACCATGTGCAATCATAGTTGTTGGAAGTCCGGATGTTCACGGCCCATTTAGGAGTCAAGCAAAGGACGGTCACTATGCTGCCGAACTTGCATTTTTCCTAGGATCTCTGCTCGGAGATTCTTGCAAGATCTCCATAAAATTGGATACAGAGATTAGAACTGAGGACTTAACGAGAAATCTAATACTCATTGGAGGACCGAGAGTTAACACGCTAGTACATAGGATCAACGAGAAAATACCACTGAGATTTGACCTTTCGCGAGATGGATGTATCATTTCAACAATTTCGGGAAAGGTTTACTATGAGGATGAGTGCGGCGTCGTTATGAAGATAAGAAATCCATTTGATCCGGATGGGCGCACCTCAATGATGGTACTTGCAGGGAAGAGGCACTGGGGGACAAGGGCAGCAATTTTGGCGATAACTAAGCGGTATAGGGAAGTCGTAAAAGGGAATTTTTATAATCCCAGTATCTGTGCAAGAGTTGTTAGGGGAATAGATGAGGACAGTGATGGTATTATTGACGAGGTCGAGTTTCTCGAATAAAACTGCATGAGATGATTGCAAATGGGGCAGAAGATTTCATCCACAAGATCCTCAAAGTTTGATTATGAAAAGTTGGGGTTCAAGGCGGGGCTCGAAATACACGCTCAGTTAGATACTAAGACAAAATTGTTCTGCAGATGTCCGGCGCAGTTGAGAACCGACGAGCCACATTTTTACATAAAGAGGTTCTTTAGACCTGTAATGTCGGAGTTGGGAGAATTTGATAAGGCAATGCTACGTGAATACGAAAAGGGACTGACGATCATCTATGAAGGTTGGAATGACACAACATGCACGTATGAACTTGATGAGACCCCGCCGTTTCCGCCATCGGATGAGGCAGTTGATATCGCCATTCTGATAAGTTTGCTTTTGAACTGCGACATAGTGGATGAAATCCACGTATGCAGAAAGAATTATCTAGACGGATCGGTACCTTGTGGTTTTCAAAGAACGATGCTGATTGGAATTAACGGCTACGTTCCAATAAATGGGAAGAAAATTGGGATACAGTATGTATACTTGGAGGAAGACGCCGCACGAAAAGATGATGAAAAGAGTAAGGGTAAGACGATATACTACAAACTCGATAGATTGGGCATACCGCTCGTGGAAATAGTGACGGCACCCGATATGCGGACACCCGAAGAGGTTGTGGAGGCTGCAAGAAGAATAGGTTTACTATTAAGAGCGTCAGGGAAAACGCGACGAGGACTTGGTACAATAAGGCAGGATATAAACGTGAGCATAGAGGGAGGAGCTAGAGTTGAATTAAAAGGGATACAATTACTCGAGATGATACCAGTTGCGATAGATATGGAAATAGCAAGGCAGTTGGAACTTCTGAAGATTAGAGATGAGTTGACCAAGAGAGGGGTGAAAGAGGAGGATCTGAAGGAAGACTTCTTCGACGTAACCGATGTCTTCAAGAACACGAAGAGCAAGATCATTAAGAGAGTAATAAAATCGGGTGGAAAAGTGTATGCTGTGAAGTTGAAAGGATTTGCAGGAATTCTTGGGTGGGAGATCCAACCGAATCGCAGATTCGGCACCGAGCTTGCAGATAGAGTTAAAGCATATACTACGTTAAGGGGAATTCTTCATACGGATGAAAACCTCAAAGATTACGGCATATCTGATGAGGAACTACAGAAACTCTTTAAAATTGTACAAAAGGGAGAACAAGATGCCGTTGTCATTGTTGCTGGGGATGCCGATGAGTGCATCAGGGCGCTAAGGTATGTAGTTGAGAGGGCACGCATAGCAATACGAGGAGTACCCAGTGAGACCCGAGGTGTGCATGAAGACGGAACCTCATCTTTCCAAAGAGAACTTCACGGGCAGGCTAGGTTATACCCCGATACTGATATGCCTCCCATTCCCCTCCCGGAAGATCGCATAGATAAGATAAGGAAATCTTTGCCGGAGCCTCCTTGGGATCGAATAAAGAGGTTAGCTAAGGAATACGAAATAGATGAACAATTTGCCGAAGAGTTAGTAAAAGAGGGATTCGCGGACTTATTTGAGGAGGTAATCAGGGAATACAAAGTACCTTCCATGATTGTTGCAACAACACTATTACAGACAACTAAAGCGCTGAGTAGAGATGGCATTCCGGTCGAGAATCTGACTGATAGCCACTTCAGGAAGTTATTTGAATACTTAGCAATGGGAAGATTTGCAAAGGAGGCAATACCGGAAATACTCACTCATTGGGCGAAGAATCCGGATATTCCAATAGACGACGTTTTGAGAATGGCCGGAGTAAGGGCTATGTCTTTGGAGGAACTGGAGAGAATAGTTGATGAGATAGTTTCGAAGAACATAGAACTAATAAAATCGCGCAGAGAAAGGGCCTTTAAGCCTCTCATGGGAGATGTTATGAGGGTCGTGAGAGGAAAAATAGATGGAAAAACCGTCAGTGAGGTCTTAAAGCGAAAAATAGACGAAGTCCTCAAAAAACTATAACATTTTTTCTATTAGTTTGTCAACCTCGGGAATTCCTCCCTGCAGAACCACATAGCCGTTATATGGCTCCCCTTCGGTTATCTCACCTGCAATGTTTGTTTGAATAAGTTTCCTTACCTCATCGGGGTTTGTTGTGTGTCCCAGTACCCACATCAATTTTACGTATGCAACCTCCGGTAGCATGTTATGACCGGGAATAACGCCCATTCTTAGAAGGGTTCTCCCCGTCTCATAAACGTTCATTCCTACAAATCCCCAGAGGCACTGAGTGGTCATTACGATGAACACCCCCTCCTCTATTGCCCGTCGTATTGAGTCAAAGAGATAGTCCCCGACATGTCCGAGACCCGTGCCTGCAAACACTATTCCCTTGTAGCCCTTATCCACAAGAAAGTCTATTATTTCAGGATCAAAACCGGGATACGAGTACAGCAATGAGACCTTAGGCTCATACTTCACATCAGCCACAACTTCGCCGTCAGTTCTCCTCCTATACTTATTCGTGAACATTATGATTTTCCCATTACTTACCATACCCAGCGGAATGTCACCTATTGTTCGGAAGGCGTCTCTGCGTGACGAGTGCATCTTTCTAACTCTCGTCCCTCTATGTATTAACGAGTAATTGTCGCTGCTTGTTCCGTGCATACACACCGTAACTTCCGCTATGTCGCTCTTTGCGGCAACGGTGACGGCATTTATTAAGTTTATCGCTGCATCACTTGACGGCCTATCACTGCTTCTCTGAGATCCGACCATCACGACCGGAACGGGCAAATTTCTTAACATAAAGGATAAGGCAGCAGACGTGAAACTCATGGTATCAGTCCCATGAGCAAGTACTACGCCGTGCGCTCCTCGCTCATTTATTTCTTTAGCAACCTCCTCTGCTATTTTTACCCAATATTCGGGTCTCATGTTTTCACTTAATAGTGAGAAGAGGAGACGAGGTTCGACATACGCTATTTCAACGAGTTCACTCACCATACTGTACAGCTCTTCAGGGGTCAACGCCGGAATGACCGCTCCACTTCTGTAATCAAGTCTACATGCAATCGTTCCCCCACATCCGAGGAATGGAATTCTCGGTTTTGATTTATCGGGTAAGACTTCCGGTTTTGGAAGCTTGTACTCTCCCGGCTCGTATCCGATCTCTTTAATATTCAGAATTTCCGCAACATCTATTCCTATATTGTATCCGGTCGGAAGCTTTAGCGTGATGTGCTTATCGTCCGCATATTCATACCTTGGTAGAATTATACCACGCAAGACGGCTTTTTTCGTCGTTATTTCAACAACACTCCAAACTTTCACACCAAATTTCTCCAGAATTTGACGTGCCTTCCCGCGATAGCCCTTAAGTGGATCCTCCTCGGGCATACCTTTCACCTCAGGGTCTTAGATACATAGGGCCCATCTGGCTTATAACCCAATGTATAGTAATATTCGCGAACCCCTATCCCGCTAGTTACGAGAATCTTCTTCACATCGAATTCCTCTAAGGCTATCCTCTCCGCCTCCTTAAGTAAGTTTCTACCAAAGCCCCTGTGCTGCCATTCATCTTCACTCGGCTCCTTATGAAGTGCAACAGATGGGCCGTATACATGGAGTTCCCTTACTAATGCTGCCCTTTTTCCCTTAATTTCGGGTCTGTGCGCATGCTCCGAGGGAATTCTAAGCCTTAGAAATCCTATTAATATGTCCTTTGTAACGTCTTCGTACGAAATGAAGACCTCGGTGCCTTCAGATGCTTCATATTCGAGTGTGATCAATCTTATATTGTCCCACGATGGAACTAAACCGAATTTTGCTTTAACATGGCCCACCTCTCTGCAACGTATGCACCGACAACGCAGACCCATCCGCAATAATCGTCTTAATACGAGCTCACGTAAATTACCTTTCTTGGGACCAGCAGATATCACGTTCGCCGGTATATCCCTCATTATCCTCTTTATTCTAACATATCTCGGAATTACTTCTCTCTTAATCCTAACAAGCAAATCTATGAGAGTTTCTTCATCCAGCGGAGAGTATTTTCCTTCTCTCCACATTTCATATAGTTCAGTACCTCTTATCACGAGGGTGGGGTATATCTTCAACTCATCTGGCTTAAAATCTGGATTTGAAAAAACTTCCTTGAACATCTCAAAATCTCTATCAACGTCAGAGCCTGGAAGTCCAGGCATGAGATGATAAGTGACCTTTAGCCCAGAATCCTTCAGCTGACGTGTGGCCTCAATGACGTCTTTAACCGTATGTCCCCGACGAATCATCTGGTAAATCTCATCATATATTGTCTGTACACCCACTTCTACTCTTGTTACTCCCATTCTGAGCATTTCATCTATATGTTTCTCCTTGCAATAATCCGGTCTTGTTTCAACAGTTATACCAGTGACTCTAATTTTTGATGCTTCAGCGAACTTTTTCGCTTCTTCCAGATCCCTAGAATCAACACCAGTTATTGCGTCCAAGCATCTCTTGACAAAATGCTCCTGATACTCAAGCGGCGTGGCGGGGAATGTTCCACCCATGATTATCAATTCTACCTTATCGACAGTATGTCCTATTCTCATGAGTTGCTCGATGCGGCTTTTCACCTGAAGATAGGGGTCAAAGTTGTTGTTCAGAGCCCTCATAGTAGCTGGCTCTCTTCCAGTATAACTCTGCGGAACATCTCCAAAAACGGAGTTTGGACCTCCTGGACAATAAATACACTTTCCATGGGGGCATGGGAAAGGTTTGGCCATTACTGCAACTACCGCAATCCCGGAGATGGTCCTTACGGGCTTTAATCTCAGTATTCTCAGCAACTTATCTCTCTCTTGTGGGGATGCGTAAGACAGGAGGTCAGCATTCGTGGGAACTTTTTTCAAGCCGTATTTTTTGCATATTCTCCTCTTTAGCCTATTTATTCCTTGTTCATCAAATATTCCCTTCTCTAACAATTCCTTTAGTATTTCTCTGCAGGCTTCCGCCGTCAGAGATTCTTGCCTTAGCGTTAACATTCATCGGGCCACCTTACCATCAGGCACATATCAGTTTATCAGACGTCTTCTCTAATGGTCGTTCTATCTAGATCTCGCGTAATACTTAATTCCTTCGGTTATAGACTCCAGTAACGGGACATTACCTCCTTCACACGATCAATGATCTGAAATGCCATCTTTTGCTCTGCATCACTTACCCCGAATTTATCTTCCTCTAGTACTACTTCTTCGCCCGTCATTGCCGATATTGTTGCCAGAAAAACTTTGGGGAGAATCTCTAAATTATATCCTCCCTCAAGAACCACCGTAAGCTTACCATTACATATTTTATTGGAAAGGGCAATTACCTTAGAGACCAATTTCTTATATCCTTGGACAGTAAGCCCCATTAGGGTTATTGGATCCATGTGATGGGCATCATAGCCTAGCGATACCATAGTAATATCGGGTTTAAACTGCTCAGCAATGGGCACCAAAATTTCATCAATGGCTTTTTCATATGCGCTGTCCGATGTCAACTCCGGAAAAGGTACATTGACAGTAAAGCCCTCTCCATCCCTAACACCCACCTCATTAACACTTCCGGTGCCTGGGAATATTCCATATTGATGAATACTGAAGTATAAGACGTTTGGGTCGTTATAGAAAGTTTCTTGTGTCCCATCGCCGTGATGAGCGTCTATATCAACTATTAGAACTTTTTTGACATATTTTTTATTCTGTAACCATCTAGTTGCGATTGCTACGTTATTGAAAAAGCAAAAGCCCCACGCTCTATTGAATGCTGAATGATGCCCAGGTGGACGTATAAGGGCAAATGCATTTCGTGCTTCTCTCTTAACTACTGCTTCAGCGGCTACAATTGCACCGCCAGCAGCCATGAGTGCCGTGTCGTAGGTATATTCGTTAAGTACGGTGTCCTCGGTGATATATCCTCCACCACGTCTACTGATTTCCTCAATTCGTCTTATATGTGCCGGAGAATGAACGTAAAGCAGATCCTCTAGAGATGCCTGTCGAGGTTTTCTTATTTTTAAGACTTTCTTTCTCAAAAAATCACTCTTCTTAATCGCTCTCATCATAACTTTTAACCGTTGTGGAGATTCCGGGTGCCCCGGGCCCGGATCATGCTTTAGGAACATGTCATCGTATATTATCGCCGTCTTCATGGATACCACGCCGACGGCTTCTCCACTTATTAGTAAGTATCCCACCTAGTAGTATGAGACCTTGTCAAATGAATAATTTGTTCTCGATCTACCCCATGGAACCTGTTATGAATTTTGTCCATTTATATGTTGCTAGATGTAATTTTAAATCGTAAATACTGCGTTGCGGGAAATTCTTACAAGTTCATAACCGATCATTTTAAAGTGATAATCTCATCGGGTGGTACCATGAGAAGTGAACCTATGAAATTCGGCATGGTGCTTTCACCGCCGATGCCGCCAGTCAACAAAGTGATGGAAATCGCTAAAATGACAGAAGACGCGGGGTTTGACTCAATAGTGGTTCCCGATCATCTATTAATGGTTCCACCAGGATTTACTCCAAATGCCTTTGGAATACTCGCAGCACTTGCTGTTAAAACGATACGTGTCACCATAGGGACTGGTGTTTCAGATGTGATAAGATATCATCCGGCGGTTCTTGCCCAACTCGCCGCAACAATAGATCATTTGTCTAGTGGTCGAATGTTCTTGGGGCTTGGAGCCGGGGAAATTATGAATTTGACACCATTTGGACTTCCATTTGAGAAGCCATTTAGTAGGCTGAAAGAGGCCATTTACTTACTAAGGAGATTGTGGAGGGGAGAAAGGTTCTCATATGATGGAAAATTTTTCAAGTTCAACAATGCATTTTTGCAGATAACCCCAGTTCGTGGAAGTATACCAATATATGTGGGGGCTAATAGCGTTAAAAGCAGAGAATTCACGGGAGAATGCTGTGAAGGATGGATGCCAATGATAGAAACTCCGGAAACTTATAAAAAACATCTAGAGGACGTAAAAAGGGGTCTTGAGAGAAGCGGAAGATCTTTAGACGATATAGACACGGCAATCCAAATATATACCGCAGTTTCGCACGATAGAAATGAGGCCATAGCGAGAATTCGCGCATATAAGGGAATTGTTGTTGCAATGTATGGTAAGGTTCAGGAGGCGGGATTTGAAATAAAACTTCCGGAGAAGATAAGCCCTCTGTACTACTCAACAGACTTGCTTGTGACACAAGAGAAGCTTACTGAATTCGCAAGGCTGGCGAGTTATGTTCCGGATGACGTGGCAATGGAGTTCTTCATTGTCGGTACGCCAGAAGATTGTATAGATCAGATTGAGCGTTTCCGTAAAGCGGGATTGAAACACCTGATAATAATAAACGTCGGGCCGCGTCCGAAGGAAGTTCTAAAGATATACTCCGAGAAAATTATTCCGGCATTTAAGGATTAGCAAAAAACTTTCCAGATTTTTCATCAAACCCGACAAGGCCTTGCTTAATAAGCCTCTTCAAATGCTTTTTTATCATAGTTTTCTCAAAGAGCAGAAAAATTTCTTTTGGTTCATATGGTTTTCCATAGATTGGAAATCTTTCTGCAATTTCGTCCAAGCTCTTGGGTTTCGTTAAGAGATCGAGTATCTTACGCTCTCTTTCGAAAATTTTTGAAGCATATTTGTCCAGTGCAAGTATCGCATCTTCTCTTTCAAAAACTACATTTTTATGACTAGTTACGGCAACCTCAAATCTTTCTTTTTTCACTTTCTCGATCGATTTCAGAAAGGCATCTACATCGGAGTCAACACAGCCGTACCATGGACCAAATGATGTCAAATCTATATCCGCAAGAAAAATCACACCTTCTTCCGGTATGAGGAAACAGCAATGGCCTGCAGAGTGGCCAGGTGTATGTACGACTTCCATTCGCAGTTCGCCTAGTTGGAAAACAAATCCGTCTCTAAACGTCATATCCACTCGTGAGTTTTGAAGATTGTAGGTCTCCCGGATAAAAGACTCGATATATTTTACGGCCATCGTATCTCTCGGACCGTACAACTCTATTAACCTGTCAATGGACATAATTGCAGGTGCGTCAAGTTCGTGTGCACATATCTTAGACTTAGAAAACATTTTGTTGAATGCTATATGATCCTCGTGAAAATGCGAATTTACCACAATATCAATTTTTACATCCTTAGTAAGCTCTTTTATCTGTTTAGCGCCGATCCCTGTGTCTATAAGTACGTTTTTCTCGTCTTTTATAAAAAGTGAGTTTGAGTACGGATATCTTCCCTTATTTTCCCCGATTATGAGGTGAACTCTGTCCGTTACTTTAAGGATTTCCATAAAATCACCTATCCGCCTCCAACTACTGGCATTATAACCACATATTCTCCACCACGTAAGATAGAGTCCATGTTTGCCGGTTTTCCATTGATTAGCACAATAATACGCTTTTCATCAACATTTACTCCTTTAAGTAACTCTCTTACTCTCAGCCCTTTTCCGATATTCAGTTCCCTGTTCCTAAATCCAAGCATCTCCGCAATATATCCGAGCAGTTTAACACAAACTTTACGGGTCTCGGTGCTTCTCATGCACCTTCACTTTACTTTAATGTGATAATTTTCTCAAGTTCTGTAATAATATTTTCTAGTCCAAGATCTTTTAGAGCCTTCTTTGTGGGTACGCCCCGCTCGTCCCATCCCCTCATCTCATAATACCATGATAGCATCTGATTGTATTTTTCAAGGTCGAGAGTTTTGCCCTTATATCTCCCCTTAGTCAACGGCTCTTTAAACCAGCGGGCCGGCGGAATGTCCATCTCTCTTCCCCATCTCCCCCTGAATTCTCTGATCCAGAAGGCTCTTATCAGGGTATATATCCTGTCCGCGATCCTGTATAACTCGTCGAATGTGAACTCCATGCCTGTTGCTGCCTTTAAGAATTTAGGATACCAATCCAACTCAAAACCTAATTCTATCCATGGAAGTCTACATGCAGTTAAACATTCGAAGACTCCCCCACGTATTCTCTGCAACTCTATGACCTTGGCAACCTTCTCCCTCGTGTACGACTCACGGCCCACCTGAACCTCCCATGCAATTACCCAGGCATCCTTATGGTGGGCGCCAATGGGCGAGGTTCCGAAGGAGAGAGCCATCGCAGGTGCAAAATGACAATCATAAGCGGAGATTTCAAGGCCTTTGACCTGCATGGCCCAATCCTTGGAGTTGTTTCCAAGTTTTTCAGCTGCGTATTTGACGCCGTTTGCGAGAAGTCTCCCTATGTCATTCCTCTTAAATACTATGTCCTCCAATAGTGTTTTTGCCGCATCAAAATCTCCCCATTCGATCTTCTCCTTTAATAGTTTCTTCTCGGAGGCCTCCATTGCGAAGCCTATAGCATTACCAACTGAAATGGTGTCGATACCGTACTCGTCCGCCAGTCTGTTGAGTACCGAAATTTTCTTGAGATCTCCGAGGCCTATGTCTGAGCCCAACATTGCCACGTTCTCATAATCGAGTTCAACACGTTTGCCCTCCGCATCCTCGACAACATTGCCACATATCATGTTGCAGTAGGGACATCCCCTCTGGAGAACCTTTATTTTTTCCATTGCATATCCGCCGATCTTGTCAGCATTCTCAAACTCACCCTCTCTGAAGTTAAAAGTCGGCAAAACGGAATTCTCCTGACTCCATTCTACAGTTGCCATTGTTCCCTGCCTTCGCCAGAAATCGTAATTTGGCTTTTTCTTTATCTCCTCGTATCCTTCTTCTCCCAGTCGCTTCAACTCTTCTGGGTTTGCAGTCTCGATCTCCCTCGTTCCTCGGATTACTATTGCTTTTAGTTTCTTGGAGCCCATAACTGCACCCATACCCGGCCTTCCACCGGCTCTTCCCTCCTGAGAATGAACATTAGCGTAAAGAACCAAATTTTCCCCCGCGGGGCCTATACAGAGGATCCCCACATCTTTGCCATGCGTCTCACTGAGCTTTTTCTCAGTGTCAAAGGTACTCATCCCCCACAGGTCGTCGGCATTAAGAAATTCGACTTTTTCGTTCTCAATGTACAGGTAAACGGGTTTATCGCTCGCTCCCTTTATTATAATGCCATCATATCCCGCTCTTCTTAGCATAACAGCAGCACGAGAGCCCAGATTTCCATCTCCATAGCCACTAGTCAGGGGACTCTTTGCGGCCACAACGAGTTTCCCACTGCTCGGAACAGGTAACCCTGTCAGCGGTCCCGCCATAAACACCAATATATTTTCTGGGGAAAGGGGGGCAGTTCCTGCTCTCAACTCATCCCATAATATTTTTATTGCAAATCCTCTTCCACCTAGAAACGCCCTTGCAAGCGATGGTTCGTATTCTTGCACGGATGTGGACTGCTCTGACAAGTTTACCCTTAGAAACCTGCCTGTCCATCCCTTCACGTTATCACCACCACACCCTCAAATACTACTTTCGTCAAACTTAAACTTCCCGCACTTCAAGTGTCATAAGGACTTTTAACGGTCTGCCTGACTAAAAGAGAATCTTACCATTCAGGAGTAGTTCCCCGGATAATGGCCGTATGCTTACGTTAAGCTTTTGTTTAGAGATAACTATTATTATCTTCGGAGATGATGATGCCCTCCCCTAAACCTATTGACGATAGGATGATTGTGTCCCGCCCCACTGATCCTATCTGCACGTGACAAGTGCACGCATCACCCTAATGTCCTTTTCTTCAGGTTCCTATTCAGCATCACTACGACGCCGCACTCACGCTCGATGAGCATTTCAGTTAACTTTATCAGAACCTTATACGTGTTGATCGTTCTAAAGATCTCTAAAAGATCCGTTGTTACATCTAATATCACTATGTTCCCCGAGCCCACCAAAAGGTTGTCTCCTGCCAAGCTAATGATTGTCTATGACAAGTATGCAAAACAGTAGAAGGGCACGGCTGGCATCGTAATACTACCCGACAAACCAACTGACAGGAGGATGCCTGATGTCCGGCCACGCCCAGTACTACTGTTGTGAGCATCAGCATATAAACGTCCCGCATGGACGCAACGCTCTCCTCCTGCTCCGCAAACCCCTCTCCTTTAAAACCGCACTCCGCCTCCTCAGGGAGTTCTCGAAAACACACGCGCCACCCTCGAGCCCACACGCCCGCCCGAAGTACGACAGGCTTATGGTGGTAGCCCTCCTGATCCTGAAGGAAATGTCCCCACAGCCCATCAACTTCGAGAGTATAAGGGGGCGCGCAATCGAGGCCGAGATCGACATGAGAATTTCCGGCGACGCGAAGCACGGGGTCCCGACCGCGGAGACGTTGCGCTACCACTATAGGAACCCCCGCCTCCGGCAGTGAATCTTGGAGTTCCTAAACTGGTTGAGAGATCGGGGCATCGCCTCATCTGGGATCTCTCGGGGTGCGATGGCGTTAAGGAGTTCGTTGGGGACGGAACCACCGTTTCGGCGGGATTTCTTGAGGAGAGGGTTGTGAGGGGCAGGGGCGTGCTTTCGAGGCCCGCTGTCGACATAAAGTTCATCTACGACATAGGGGTGTACATGTTCGCGTTTGCGCGGGCGACGCGGTCGCGGGACATCTCGGAGGCCATGGG
>Ga0190367_1000240_pt1 | contig 41733 bp, 38 predicted proteins | sample 4872181011_MG_FD_171838 | JGI IMG/M metagenome (GOLD analysis project Ga0190367, IMG submission 171838) | Hydrothermal vent microbial mat bacterial communities from Southern Trench, Guaymas Basin, Mexico - 4872-18-10-11_MG | ecosystem: Environmental > Aquatic > Marine > Hydrothermal vents >... | reverse complement strand
CCTCGGGATGTTGTAGAACAAGCCTTCATAGGGTGTATAGAGGAGGTGCTCGATGGAGGAGGCGTAGTGCTAATTCCTTCCTTCTCTGTAGGCAGGTCTCAGGAAATATTATGCGTGCTTGAAAAGTACGACGTCAACGATTACCCAGTATATGTCGATGGCATGGCGCGGGTGATTTCCGAAATATTGCTCGAAAATGATAGGTTTCTAAGAGATCCTAGCCTCTTCCGCAGGTCGCTTGAGGGGGTCACGAAGATCTCGAGCGCTCGGCAACGCAAGGAAATTTTGAAGAAGAAACCTTGTATTATAGTATCGCCTGCTGGCATGCTGAAGGGAGGTCCTGCAATATATTACGCGGAGAGAATAGCTAACGATCCGAGAAACGGGATTTTTTTCGTCAGCTTCCAAGCGCCTAATAGCAACGGCAAGTTGGTCCTCAGCGAGGGAATACTGCCCCTAGCTGCGAAGAAAGGTAAGGCGGTAAGAGCAAGGGTAGAGTGGTTCGATTTCTCCTCACATTCGAGTAAGAGAGATTTAGTCGACTTATTAAGCAGGGCGGACACCTCAGCGAAGGTGGTGATAGTTCATTGTACTGAAAGGGGAGGGGAGTTCTTCAAAAAATATATTGAGGAAAGCTTGGATCTTGAAGTTTTCCTGCCTAACAATGGTGACGAGATAGTTTTCCCATACTAGAAATATACTCAAAAATGTCATGGGCCCGCGGGGGTTCGAACCCCGGACCTCCGCCTCGTGAGGGCGGCCTTAGGGCGCTGGAACGCTATCCTAACCACTAGACGACGGGCCCAGTTTTTAGACCGAGATCCATTAGTATTTATGTGCCTTATTTTAAAGTTTCTATTACTACATGAGTGTTAGTTTCCCTTACTCCCTCAATCCTTGAGACTTTCTTTAGAAAGTCATCGAGCTTAGATTGGTTGACGACGGCAATTATATCAACGTTGCCCGTTACCCTATATACCTTCTCTGCCGATAGGTTCTTGATCTTAGCATAGGCCTGAGTTCGAGCCTTTGGCTCGATCCTTACTAGCACGAAGACTTCTGCAGTTTTTACTCCTAGCAGTTCAAGAGCTTTCTCCGTGAGGTCTATGAATCCTCTCCCTGTGCGTATTAATCCTTCCTCTCTAAGCCTTCTTAGATGTATGTTCAGAGCTTGGCGCGTAATGCCAAGCTCTCGTGCCAGCTCGCTCTGTGTTTCTCTTATAGTAAATACATGAACTGGTTGACTTTTCCTGAAAAGGAGCTTGAGAAGCTGCATCTGTTTCTCAGTCAAATGGAGGTAGTCTAGACTCACTTAATATCACCATGTACAAACGTAAATGTATAGTAAGTCCTTTATCAATTTTACTATAGTTAGCTAGCGATAAGTGTGGAAAGGTTCGAACGTAAGTCTTGCAAAACAGCTAAGTATTTGATGAGCGTCTGTGAGTAAACATGGAAAAGCTATACACGCTAAAAGATGATCTAAGCTACTTGGAGTTTACGTTAAAACTATTCAGAAATGGGATAAGGAAGGAAAGATTAGGTGTGTTAGGACTGTAGGTGGAAAGAGGAGAGTTTCCGAATCAGAAATAAAGTGAATTTTAGGAATTCTTGAAGGAAGGAAGATGGTGGGTTATGCGAGGGTTTCATCTCGTACTTGAGAGGATAATTTAGAGAGACAAATAGAGCTAATAAGACGTTATGCGAAGGAAAGAGTATGGGAAATAGAAATTTTTAAGGACATAGGATCTGAATTAAAAGAAGATAGGAGGAGTTTTCAAAAACTGCTAAAAATGGTAATGAATAGTGAAGTTTCAAAGTCGTTATAGCGTATCCAGATAGACTAGCAAGGTTTGGTTTCAAGACTTTAGAGGAATTCTTCAAGAGTTACGGAACAGAAATAGTAGTTATAAATAAGGGAAACACCACAAGAAGAGCTAATCGAAGATTTAACCACGATAATATCTCCGTTTCGCTGGTAAGTCGCATGGAATGAGATCACACAAGTATAAGAAGGTGGTGAAGGTGCAAAGAAACTCTTACAAGATTGTTAGCTATAAAGTAAAACATTGTTACGACGTAAGAGAGTTTCTTAGTAGTTACAGGTATCTTCTACAAAGAGCGATAGATATAATTTGGGACAGCACAGAATAGAAAAGAAGAAAATAGGTTAATTCCAAGGTCTAGAGAGTTTAAAAGAACTTTAAATGAACTTGCCAAAAAGTTTGGAGTTTATAGAACTACCATTAAGTATTGGCTTAAAAAGTGGAGTATAAAAAGGACAAACGATGAGGGTTTCCATTCTTCGATGAAGGTGTGGGAGGAAGTAATCTTCCCCAATCCTGAGGAGGAAAAGAGTTACCCGAAAGGGGCGAGACCGATGATTTACTCCCGATGAACCCTGAGGGAGTTGAGTTGATGTGTCCCAGGATGGATGTTCGCATTAGTGAGCGAACATCCGCTGAACCCGGGGTAGGAAAACCATATCGTAAAATTATTTCAAACTATGGATAACTGTATCTTTTTGAGTCCTCTTAGGACTATTACATATGTTGATGCTGTAGCAGAAGTAAATTTACATCTATCCTCTTTGAATACCTAGTGGATGCTGAACCCGATGAGGTCTTGAGGGTTATGAGCCTCCATGAATCCAAGTTCGATGAGGAGGAGTGCCGAACAGGGTAATCGAATAGTAATGTCAGCGATAAGGTGCTCCCGCAATCGGGCTTGGAGGACACCCATCCGTAATGAACCCATCCGTGGCTAATACAGAAAGATACAATTTAAAACACGAAGCTACGGATGAGGTGAACGATTAGAACTTAAATTTTAGATCCTTGAAACCATTAGTATTTCAACTTGGCTCACTTCGTTAATCTCTGACGCAAGGTTTTCTATGACTGTGGTTCCGCCCTCAAAGTCCTCGGGCATCAGAAATTGAACTTTCAGAGCCTTTAATCCGAAAGCTATAGGCTCTTCCTTATAATCATTTATTTTTATCTCTATAGGTAGTTTTTCCTTAATGGATTCAAGAACCTTATTTAAGTCAACGCCTATCTCACTAGGGAATATTCTGGCGAGCACCATTACTTTAGCCATTCTATCACCGAAGCTTACAAGCGAATTGCTCTAGAAATATATCAAGCTTTTGGTTTTAACTACATCTTAAGGACCTTTAAACCCGCACTTGGGACAAATATAGGGATTCATGAGCTTTCTACACTTTTCGCAACGCCAGATGGTCGCCTGTCCACAGTTAGGACATTTGAAGCTTACTCCTCGCTCGTAGGGCGGTATTGGATGCCCGCAGGAAGTACACGTAGGGACTTTCAAAGACCTAGCCTCTGCTCTCATCGATGCCATGATCCTCTCCCTCTACAGCCTTAGAAAACACCAGTAAGGTGTTAAAATACTTTTTGACTAAGAGAACTCCACATTGAGAGAACTAGTTGTAACTATATGCTTGATATTTTAACCGGCTTCTGAAGTATACTACCAATTATCTTTTCTAAGACGTTTACTGGATAGGGGAGCCGTTTAAAATCGCTTCGTCTAATCCTGAATACATATTCCGAACTTCCGTCGGGAAACCATACTACTGTGAAGGAGATTAACCTCGCGGGGGATAGTAATTGCTCGGCCATAGCTCTAAGATCATGTTTTTCCAGAACTACTTTGATGTTTTTAAATCTTCTATAGACGAGTGCTCTGGCGATTCTAGCCTCTAGATGCCTTATATAGCTCCGATAGACCTCCTCAATTCCCCTTAAAATAATAACTAGGATGCCGCTAACCTCTAAGCTCCTAACGTACTCCGCGTCCTTAAGGAATGGGAATCCCTTCTCAATTTCATAGAGCGTCTTCGATACTTCAAAATCCAGCATGGAGTACTTTCCGCTTTCTATGAGAGCCTGACATTTAGTGCATGGCACTCCAGTCTTTAAGTCGAAGACGCAGAAAGGTGTTTTCACCACTTACTCTCCCCTCCTCAACGTGATTATTATGGTGCTTATTCGTCGAGGTATCCCTCCATGCATTGCAATCATATCGCTGCCTATCTCTACCTTCTCAATTAGGACATTTCTCATGAAGTACTTCCTTACACGCTCTGCTATTTCAATGGCTTTGGGGATTCTACTCCCCCGCGCTCTGATCCTCACCACGTCATATCCTGAGTGGAAGAAAACTAGGCAAAGATTTATGTATCTTGAAACGGGCTTTTTGCCGACTCGTACTATAGCCGCGCTCATTACTTTTCCCTTGTAGGTAGAAGGTCTCTGTCTCAAGTGTGAAAGAAACAGGTCGTATAAATATTTTGTTAGGTTTTACGAGTCAACTCGTGCAACTCTGTCAGTCTCTCACAACGCCAGAAGACCCTCTGCTTCGGCGGGAAGGCGGATGATATCATATGTTTAATAATTAGACGGTTTATTGTGAACGTTTATGAGCTGTCAACGAACTAGACATGGAGTGTTAATTGATGGTAAGACTTATTAGATTCTCAACAGATTCTTTCATGGGCTTTCGAGAGGGAGTTGGATTTCTATGCCGCTGAAGGAGATTACTCTAAGAGTTGCTGAGCTAGGGCAACGAGAAGTAGGTAGGTGGAAGGTTCGAATAGACCCTGAAGTCATGGAACAAATGGGCTTAAGCGCTGGCGATATCGTAGAGATTATAGGAAAGAGGCGTACGGCAGCAAAGGCTTGGCACGGCTATACAAGCGATTATGGCACGAGGGTCATAAGAATGGATAGCATTACGAGGCGAAATGCTGGCGCAAACATAGGCGATAAGGTAGTCGTGCGCAGAGCCAGCGTCAGAGAGGCAGTATCGGTGAAAATAGCACCAGCTCAAATGACCATTTCAATAGACGATAACTTCATTTCCTGGATCAAGAGAAAGCTTTTGGACAATCCTCTTTGTGAGGGTGATTTTATACAAATCCCTGTCCTAGGACAGGCAATACTCTTTCAGGTGTTATCCGTAAAACCCAATCAAATAGTGGTTGTGAAGGAAAGTACGAAGCTTATAGTTCTTGAGAGGGCTGTAGACCTAAGTAGAATTCCACGAGTAACGTACGATGATATTGGTGATTTGGAGGAGGCTAAGCAGAAGATTAGGGAGATGGTTGAGCTTCCCTTAAAGCACCCCGAGTTATTTAGAAGGCTTGGAATAGAGCCTCCCAAAGGCATTCTCTTATACGGTCCACCGGGTTGTGGTAAGACTCTGCTGGCAAAGGCTGTAGCAACAGAGAGCGATGCGTACTTTATCGCTATTAACGGTCCTGAAATTATGAGTAAGTTTTATGGTGAAAGCGAGCAAAGATTGAGAGAAATATTTGAGGAGGCTAAGAAACACGCTCCCGCGATAATTTTCATAGATGAAATAGACGCAATAGCGCCTAAAAGAGAAGAAGTGACAGGAGAAGTAGAAAAAAGAGTAGTAGCACAACTACTAGCACTAATGGACGGCCTAGAAGCGCGCGGTGATGTTATAGTTATAGGGGCAACAAACAGACCTAATGCTCTAGACCCTGCTCTAAGAAGGCCGGGAAGATTTGACAGAGAAATAGAGATAGGAGTACCGGACAAGCAAGGGCGATACGAGATATTCCTAGTGCACACCAGGAATATGCCTCTCGCAAGCAACGTTGATCTGAGGAAATTAGCGGAAATAACTCATGGATTTGTTGGTGCTGACCTAGCTGCACTATGTAGGGAGGCTGCAATGAAAGCACTTAGACGATATCTGCCTGAAATAGATCTCGAGCAGGATAGGATACCGACAGAGGTGCTTGAGAAAATTGAGGTTACAATGGAAGACTTTATGAAAGCTTTCAGAGAGATAACGCCAACAGCTTTACGCGAAATAGAAATAGAGGTTCCCTCAGTTAGATGGGATGATATAGGCGGACTAGAGGAGGTTAAACAGGAGCTCCGCGAGGCCGTTGAGTGGCCGCTAAAGTTCCCAGAAGCCTTTAAGAGGCTTGGAATAAGACCGCCTAAAGGAGTGCTTCTCTACGGTCCACCGGGTTGTGGTAAGACTCTGCTGGCAAAGGCTGTAGCAACAGAGAGCGATGCCAACTTCATAAGCATTAAAGGTCCTGAAGTGTTTAGTAAATGGGTTGGCGAGTCGGAGAGAGCTATAAGGGAAATATTCAGAAAAGCGAGACAAGTAGCTCCCGCCGTAGTTTTCATAGATGAAATAGATGCGATAGCGCCTATGAGAGGCTTGGGAGTAGGAGATTCAATGGTAACTGAAAGAGTGGTGAGTCAGCTTCTCATCGAGATGGACGGTATTGAAAAGCTTGAAGGGGTTGTCGTTATTGGAGCGACAAATAGGCCTGACATCCTTGATCCAGCTCTCTTGAGACCTGGAAGATTTGATAGAGTGATATACGTTCCTCCACCAGATGAAAAAGCGCGTTATGAAATACTCAAGATTCATACAAGGAACATGCCCTTAGATAGTGATGTAGACTTAATGGAGATAGCCAGGGTCACGGAAGGATTCTCAGGGTCTGATTTAGAAGTGCTTGCACGTGAGGCAGGTATGCTCGCACTTAGAGAGGATATAAACATTACGAAAGTGTCCATGAGGCACTTCCGTAGTGCCCTCAGCAAGGTCAAGCCCTCAATTACTGAGGACATGATACGCTACTATAAGCTATGGGGTGAAAGAGCTAAAAGCCTTAGGGAGAGAAGGGTTTCAAGCCCCTCCTACCTCATATAGGACCAATCCATACTTAAAATTATAGGTGATTAGAATGAACTTCGAAATATTACTGGAGATACTTGAGGAACTAGAGCGTCACGGAGGAGCTGCCAGAGACCTCGAAATATACCGAGTCCTTAGGAAGCGATACGATATAAGCACAAAAGAGTTCTACAAAGCTCTCATGATACTGGAGCTAAGAGGATTGATTTACGTAGAAACAATTAAGAAGAACGAGCGACTTGTACAGCTTTTGATGAAGAAGAACAAGCTTTAATTTCTCTTCCTCAGATATTTTAATAAAGGGAGTGGAGGCTAGGCTTCTAATGGGAGTAAACCTGAGAGATCTTATTACAACCAAAAGAGAGTTAAGTTTGGAGGAATTACGCGGGAAAATTATTGCAATAGACGCTTATAACGCACTTTACCAGTTTCTTGCAATTATAAGGCAACCCAATGGAACTCCTTTAATGGACTCCATGGGCAGAATTACAAGCCACTTGAACGGGCTTCTCTATCGTACAGTAAACTTCTTAGAGTACGGGATAAAGCCAGTTTACGTATTTGACGGCAAGCCTCCTGAAGTCAAGAAAATGGAAATACTCAAGCGCATGAAGCATAAGGAGGAAGCGTTGAAGAAGTACGAAGAAGCTTTAAGAAGGGGGGATTTAAAGGCTGCTAAGATGTATGCCCAGCAAACTTCAAAGCTTACGGAAGACATGGTGAACGATGCAAAGAGACTGCTAGACCTCCTAGGAATACCTTGGGTTCAAGCGCCTTCCGAAGGTGAGGCCCAAGCCGCATATCTTGTTATCAAAGGAGATGCCTGGGCTACTGCAAGTCAAGATTACGATTCCCTGCTCTATGGTGCACCCAGGCTCGTAAGAAACCTCACGATCTCAGGCAAAAGAAAGCTTCCACGAAAAGATGTCTACATTGAGGTAAGACCCGAACTCATAATTCTAAGCGACGTCTTAAAGGACCTTGGAATAACAAGAGAGCAATTAATAGATATTGCGATCCTAATAGGAACAGACTATAATCCCGAAGGAGTTCCCGGAGTAGGTTCTAAGAAGGCGCTAAAAATAATCAGAGAGTTTAAATCTCTACAAAATGCCCTAAAAGTCCTACCTAAGGAAGTTTTTCTTGTAGATCCTCAAGAAATCAAGAAGCTTTTCTTAAAGCCTGAAGTTACCGACAAATACGAACTTGAGTGGCGCGAACCGGATGTTGAGGGCGTTATAAGCTTCCTTTGCGGAGAACACGACTTTTCAAGGGGTCGCGTTGAGAATGCCCTACGCCGTGCTGTTAAAGCTGTGCGAGAGCTTAGAATACAGACAAGTCTTGATGCTTGGTTCTCATGACAGGGTTCAAGGAAATCTACGAGGAGGAGCGCAAAAGGTTAGTTATGAGACTCATCGAGGAAGGCTACGTGAGGTCCCAAAAGGTTGCTAGGGCTATGCTTAAGGTACCTAGAGAGTGTTTCGTTCCCACTAAATACGCTAGATATGCCTACGAGGATTCTCCTCTACCGACTCTTTGCGGTCAAACTATAAGCGCTCCGCACATGTGCGCATTAATGTGCGAGGAACTTGATTTAAAAAAGGGGGAAATTGTTTTAGAGATAGGTACAGGTAGCGGATATCATGCTGCATTGTGCGCGGAGATAGTAGCTCCTCAAGGCTCTAAAAATCCCGGCCACGTATATACGCTCGAGATTTTCTGGCAACTGGTATGTTTCGCTCGCAGGAACTTAGAGCGGGCGGGATATTTGGATAGAGTATCTGTCTTTAACGCCGATGGTAGCTTCACGTTACCTTTTCGAATAAATTTTGACAAGATATTAGTGACGGCTTCTGCACCACGGATACCTGAGACCTTAATAAAACGGCTTAAGGTAGGCGGTAGAATGGTAATTCCCATTGGAGGAACTTTCATCCAAGAGCTGATAGTCGTGGACAAGGTTGCGGAGGATAAATATATCACTAAAAGTAGGGGTGGATGTGTCTTCGTTAAGCTGTTGGGCAAGCATGGCTTTAAAGACTGGTACAATTTTATATGAGAACGAAATCTAGAATCGTTGTGGAGGAATTAGTAGCAAGAGGACATCCGAATGTTCAAGCTACACATAGGACAACTTTTGAAATAACTAAGGAAACTTTCTTGACCCCTAGAGGAGACTGCATCATAGCAGTCTGTGCAAGTAAGGGCGCTGCAGATCTGTCTACGGCTTTTAAGGAAGCAGTAAAGCGGGATGGTACGCTGATCGTGATAGAATTACACGCTGGAGACCTATACGAGGAGGTAAGGGCCTATGGCAGTAAAAGTTTGATACTAACATCACCTTTTTCTATGGTTGTGAGGAAAAGCGATTACATAGATCCTAGGACAATTGCCATACGGGCCAACAAAGCCGCAGCAGACCTTAAGAGAGAACTTATAGACTTCCTTAAGGATCCGCGTACCGTGGTGAGGATTGTTCTTAAAGCCTTTTTAGAGGATTACTGAGCAACTTTCCGCTAATTCTTCACGGGCCCGGCGGGATTCGAACCCGCGACCCCCGGGTTTCTTCCATACACCAGTTAAAAGCCTCACCCACCCCTTTTGGGTGTCCGGTGCTCTTCCAGGCTGAGCTACGGGCCCAGGCTTTAATTAATCTGGAGGAAATTATATTTTTTACTGCTTAAGCGATCGAGCTTCAAAGTTTATAGGAAGTCGTCAAGGGTTCCCGTTAAGGGTTCTTTTTTCTCTTCACTTATCTTTTCCAAGGGCTTTGAATTCAGTTCGAGGCTCTCATAGATTTTCCTAACTATTTCCTTTCCCATTAGGGGTAGTGATAACAATTTAGCTGGTGGGGTTCTTGCAAGATCCCTGATGGTCCTAATACCATGGTTGTATAGTATCCTTGCTCTTTTTCTACCTATCCCCTTAATCCTGGTAAGCTCAAGCAGCTCTTCCCTTACACCATGTTTAACTCTCTCACGGAGCTTGAGTAAGGTCTGTATGTGCCCGAAGTGACCCGTTATCTTTGCTAGCTCGCATGCAGAGTAAAGAAGCCACTCTGCAGTCTGAATTAGATGGTATAGATCTCCTGGGCCTATGTCATATTTCTCTAAGATCGAGTTTTCGTCTACTTCATTGATCCATTCGTGAAGTATCAGGGCTGTCTTTAAGCGAGCGAGATAGAGCTCATAATCACTTTCGCTCAGCGGTATGTCGGTAAGGGATAGAATCCAGGAGGGGTGATCCTTTATCCAGGCTTCGAGCTTCTTGTTTTCTCCTCTCCTTAAATAGTATATGGGAATCTCGGGTGCTTGTGTTATAAGGTGAAGGTATTTGAATTCAACAGCTTGGGGCTCAATTCGTTTAATACCCTCTGCTAGTAACGCAGCAGTATAGGGATCTATATAGAGCTCAGAGACCCTTCGACCAAGTAAAGTAGCCTCTAAATGTCCTTCTTCGTCTAGTGACACGAAGTTGTATTCGTGAAGGAATCTTAGTATCCTTTTAACATGAAAACGTATGGCCTCTAGCGGATATTGATAGGCATAGAAAGTTTTCCCTAAAAAGGCCAATAATTCGTCCATGGAGTGTATGCTCTCAGTTGAAACTAGCGCCAGCACCTGTGAGCGTAACGAGGGCTCGCTACTCAGTTTCGAGGATATTTCTTCAGGCTCGGAATATACATAGAACTCGAAAATGAAGTCCTTTTCCCGCTCGTTACGGGCTATAGCGATAGCTTCACCATGGTCATCATATTTGGGCCTTCCAGCCCTACCGCAGTTATGTACTAATATACCTCCTACGAAGTAGTTTTCCGTACCATAAACACTTAAGTTGAAGACTTTTATTGGATGTTGAAGAGTTTTTACAGTTGCTTTAGTCACGATCAATGGTTTTAGAGCGAAGTTCTTGGGATCGAGGAATATGAGAAGATCGCCAGGCTTGAGGTACTTAGCCTGCAGCCAGATGTATTTTAAGGGTATAGTGTGCCCGTTATCTATGACAGCCACCTCATGCTCCGGTGTTATCCTCAGAACAAAACCGTTTTCAAGCGAAATTTCTAAGATTGTACTCGTCCTGCGCACGTATTTTTTACTCACTGGACTTAAGACTACTTTTCTACGGAGAGGATCCATTGAATATACCTGTACATCGCTTTCTTCCTCCACTACTTCTCCTATGGCCTTCTCCCCCTCCTCGGTTAGCACTAGTGCATCGTAGGGCAGACACATCTGTTTATACTCCATTACAGGAATTTCCTCGTGCATTCCGAGCTCGCTATTGTACCTTCGGTAATCGCTTATGACTACTCTCCTCGCGGGAAGGTTTACTCCGGCGGCGAGAGTCGGTGTAGCAACTACTGCCTTCAGCAGATGTTTTCTAAAGTTTTCTTCTATAAGTTTTCGAGATCCATATGAAAGCCCTGCATGGTGAAAGGCTACTCCTCCTTTCATGAAGATTGAGAGATTTTCAGTGAGGTAGTTTCTCTCGCTCCGAATGAGGTCTTTAGATATCTTAATTAATGAGCTCTTTTCCTCGCTTGTAAGGAGTTTGTGAACTACAGGAGCGAGTCTTCTCGCTAAACTTACTGCTCTTTGACGGGTACTTGTGAAGATTAGTACCTGTCCCCCTCCTTTAATACTATCGATAGTGAGGCTCGCTATCTCGTCACCAATTTTTGAAACGGGCGTCAGAGTTCCATCAGAATAGTGTATCACCCAGTCTAGGAATACCCCTTCTCTGAGCTCTACAGGCCTCCATTTGCTCACAACGAGTTTGGCGTTCAGCCATTCTGCAATTTCTCCCGCATTACCTATAGTAGCACTTAGAGCGAGTACCTGAAGATTTTCTACTGTACCAAGCAGTCTTGAAAGAACTATTTCTAATGTGGGGCCACGTTTCGGCTCATTTATGAGGTGTATTTCATCGGCTACTACTATTCCTACCCTTTTCAACCACTCAGCTCGATGCCTTAAGAGGCTATCAGCTTTCTCATTTGTTGTGATTATTATATCATAGTCCTCAAGCCACGGATCCGAGCTATCGTAGTCTCCAGTTGTAAGAGCGATTTTTAATCCAAGGCTTTTTTCGTAGAAGGAGAATTCTTCAAACTTCTCTGATGCAAGAGCTCTTAAGGGTGTTAAGTAAAGTGCCTTAACTCTTTCTTTTAAGACCTTGTTCAGGATGGCTATTTCTGCAATGAGAGTCTTTCCAGAAGCTGTGGGAGCGCTGACAACTAGGTTATAGCCCTTTAGGACACCCGCTTTAATAGCTTCAATTTGTGGAGGGAATAGAGTAACTATACCTTTTTCTAGGAGTGCTTGTTTAATCTCAGGAATTATAGGAAGATCTTCTACGTTTATCTTACTCACCGGAGGGTTCAAGTCTTCTTTATAAATCCTGGTAGGGGCTCATATATTTCTCCTTCATTTTTTAGATGTTTTAAGGCCTTTTCCACGAAGGCTCTTTCTAAGCCTTCCTTCTCAGCTCTTTCTATCAGCGTTTCAACTCTTATGGGCTTACCCTTATTCTCATCAGACAGCTGTTTCAGAATCTCCATGAGCTTAATAAATTTCTCACGTTGTGAGAGGGGCTTCCCCGTCATAACTATATCAATGTCTATAGTCTTTGTCTCAACATCCATGCCCACGCTTTGGAGGAAGTGAAGCATTAGCTCTATAGCTGCTTCCGCATCATCAGCGGTCACTTCACTTTTTAGAGCCATCTTGGCGTGGGCTTCAGCCAAGCGTATGAGGGCTTCAAGTTGTCGGGGAGTTATCGCTATTGGAGAGTTGGGATCTTCGCTGCGTTTTCTCATATCGACATAGAATTGTACGAGTTTCTCTTCAGCCTCCCTTGTAAGCCTAGGATGAAGGTATTTCCTAGCGTATGCAATGTATTTCTTGAGTAGTGTAGGAGGTATTATATCGCGATAAATATCTTCGATGCGACCTCCGTGAAGTCCTACTACGTGTTGAGCCAGTGCCTTATCTTCTTCTTCTTGAGGTCTGTCGGTGATGATGAATATGAGGTCGAAACGTGAAAGTATCGTGACGGGTAAATCTATGTTCTCAGCTATAGTTCTTTGAGGAATGTATCGCCCATAGGCCGGGTTTGCAGCAGCTAGTATCGAGGCCCTAGCATTCAGCGTTGCTACAATGCCTGCCTTAGTTATGCTTACCGTGTTATGGAGTATGAGTCCATGAGAAACGAAAAGGTGATAAGGCTCCACCGTTATGTCATAAACCCACTCCGAATCTTGGTTATCTAGTACTTTAACTTCCTTTACGGACAAGAACCTTATATTGCCGTTGATTATTGAATCGAGCTCGTTAATTGTTTTTTCAAGTCTCTCAACACGCTTTCTTGCTCTTATAATTAGCTCCTGAACCATCTTCGGCTCCTTCTTGATTAAGAGTCTATATCTTAAAGTTGAATACGGTATTTTCATCTCTCTCGAAAGCTCAGATATTTTGATGAGTCGTCTGAGAACTTCGATATCACCTCTTTCTAACGCTAAACGCAATTCAAGCATTTTTGATTTCGCTGACCTCAGGTACTTGTAGGCTCTTTTTCTGCATATACTGTGTTTTCTCTTTACAATGTTCGATAGATAGCCATCGTTTATGTCCAGTTCATTTGTGATTTGTCTCAATAGTACCGCTAAATCGGGGGGTAGCTGGTCCGTGTGGTGGTCTCTATTTCTAGATTTTTTAACAAGCTCTCTGATCATCTCTTTCCTTGCATCATCTGCCACAAGCTCTGCAAATTTAGCAAGGCTGTCAGTCCCGGAAATTATCACCTTGTAATACTTCCTGCCTTTTTTGTCTCTCTCAGCATATATGTAGGAGTATATGCCTAGGGTTAGCAGTAGATCTTGTAAGTCTTCAGCTAGATGTTTCGAGGAAGTCCTAAAGCCCGTTCTGTATTTATCAACAAATCCATCTCCCTTAAAGAAAGCGTTAAGGAAGGCTTCCTTAGCTTCAATAGGCATCACGAATATTACTTTGGGTATACGTCTTAGCCTTGAAGGTCTCAGTTCTCTTCTTCCGTTCTCTGCCAACATTTCAGGGAAGTACTTCTTCATCGATCCGTAGATTTCTTTGGAGAGTATCCTCACTGTATGCAGTATTTTCTTTCCTTCTCCATGCTGTTTCTTTCTATGAAATGTAATATTCATTGCCTTGAGTATTGACGTGAACTCGTTAACTAACTTCTCATCAGTATTTGAAAATCCTATTTCATAAAGACAATTTCCGGGGTTACTATAGGTGTAGCCGTCAGAGAGCAAGAAGCCTACAAACTTTGCCAGCGTTATGTAGTCGACTCCATTAAAGTCTTTTCTGATGTTCTTGAGTAAGCTCATCGCCTTATGTTCCGTTAAAATGTCATAATTGCGTACTCCAGGTACTATCATACCGGGCTTTACTTCATCGGCCCTGATAGTTTTGAAGGATCTTCCACTCCATATGACGATCGGGTGCTCAGGTGTGACGATTATTGAACGCTTGTTGCTGAAAACTAGTTTAATGAACTTTGAAGGAGCCTTGTGCCTGCTTATTCTATGAGCTTTCACCTTAACTATTCTCTTCTTATCTAAGTCATATGCCATAACGTAAACATCGTTTACGAGAAGAATTTCTGTATCCTTGCCTCTTATCACTCTATCCCTGTATTTGCTTATAAGTGAATCAACAAAATCACCTATCTTGACCTTATCTCCATTAGCTAGTAATATTTCAAAATCCTTATGATAGCTCTGCTGCTCCATCGCCTCATGTATGCTAACTCGGTCTCGAGGATCCATTTTATCGAATTCATCTATACAGTTATGAGAAATCACTCCCCCAGCCACGAAGTTGTGTAGGCCTGGAACGTAGAGGTCGTAAACGTAGCCGCTGTACGAAATGCGTTCAACGGAAACCACCTTATCGAGGAAGTAATCCCTGCTTGCTAGGATTTCTAGCCCTGCCTTAATGTCGGAAGTTAGATACTCATTAAGTCTTTCTGACATCTTTCTAAATTGCATTCTGCTCGGAATGCAGGTGCCTTTAGCGTAGGTATAAAGGGTGCTCCAGAGCTCTCTAGCTTGGAGGACAGATGCTGGCACGAGGTGTATTATTTCTCGCGCTAAGTTTTTGACAGGTTCTGAAGGAACTTTATCACTACGCGATGGGACTAAGTGCTTCATAGGTGGTAGTTCCTTAACCTTAACGCTATATTTTCTCACGGCTTTAACTAGGTTCTTGACATCCTCTCTTCCAGTTATCCTTATCTTGTTAACATTGTCTCCTGAAATTATACGAGCATAGATGTCGAACCTTCTGAGAAGCATGGCAAAGGCCCTGTCTCGCTCGAGGTCCCTTGAGAGTAGGAATTCAACGTGAAAAACTTCCCCCTTGAAGCTTGTCTTTATCGAAATGCAACCATTAGAGTCGAGGACTCCAGCTATAAAACCTTTAAGGGCTTCATCATCGAGGCTAAAGGAGTTCTTGAGACTGTCACGAGTGATGTACTCATACAAGAAGCCTAGGAGTGGCGAATTCAAATGGGAAAATATGTTTTCGCTTGACACCAGGCTTCTTCTTAGTATGCTTTCTGTCCGGAGTTCGCACTCCTTTAACTTTCCATCGTAAAAGCTTTCGAACGCCTTACGCAGCGTTTCTATCTGTTTCACATGCACTTTTGACTGAACAACTCCTATTCTTACCTTCTTACCCTGCCTTCGAGCCCAGCCGTCTCCATAAACAAAGCCAAGGAAGTAAGCCAACTCGGGCGTTATGTAAGCGACCTTGAGCCTTTCACATCTAGAGTAAGGTCCGTATGTTAACGGCCTTGTCTTCCACTTCTCGTATATTTGGAGATCTTTAAGTATCCGTCTAAATTTGCCTACAGTTATTGCGCCCTTACCCGATAGAAAATCTCTCGAAACCTTATACTTTCTGTTAAATTCTGCGATGTTCTTAAACCTTCTAAGTATCTCGCTTTTTAGCTCCTCTTTTTCCTCTTTACTTAGCTTTACAAGCCATTTATCGGGGAGGATGTCGAGGATATAGACTTTATCCTTGACACTTGGAAGTTTTAGTGGGGCTACTACTAGGTCTCCAGCTTTGAACTCCCCTACCTCTTTCCATTGAAGCGTAGACCCATCAATAAGTAAGTGGTCAGGAGTTAGAATTATCTCATGGCCTGAACGGAACCTTAATCTAATTAGCTCGCCCTTCCATAGCTTCCTTCTTATCGCTGTAGCCTTCACTTTCTCAATTTTCATATTTACAGGATTTATAGCAGCTACATCTAGCTTTACTTCTTGAATATCCACGACCTCGCCGTGTGAGTAGGCCTTGTATGAATTGTCCGGGTCGAAGAGGTCCTTTACTCTGACGTACTTTCCGTTAGCGAGAATCCTTGTGTCAGGATGTAGGCATGCGACTCCGCCATCTGCGAGGACTAGAGCTCCAGCTTCTAAGTAGAATTCTCCTGTACTCTTTTCTCTAACTACTGCTGCTGTAAGACCAGCCGCAGTGGAGCCCTTACCTGTAGTAAACACGCTTCTAGGGGCTATTGACGCAACATATTTTAACAGTTGCGATTTCGCAGTTCCAGGGTCGCCCACTAACAGTATGTGTATATCACCACGTACTCTGAGTCCATCGGGCAAAACTTTGGGTTCTCCGCCAAAAAGTAGGCATGCTATGCCACGCTTAATTTCTTCATAGCCGTGGATTGAGGGGGCTATAGACTTGATTATAAGGTTCCTTATATCGGAGCGTGAAGCGAGTTCTAGTATCTTTTTCTCATCTTCAGGCGTTATCTCGACCTCGAATATGTCCTTACCCACTGTCTCGATGTAATTCGCCTCGAGGAACGTTTTGAATATGGGTGGACGATCTTTGCGTAGAGTCTTTTCCTCCTCTACGTTAAGTATTCCTACAACTATCACCCTATCTCCCGGCCTTACAGTGTCAACTAAGTCGTCCTTCAGTACGACTTCAATAGACCTCGGAAGTTGTCCAGGTGGCAGTTCTTCAGGCTTTTCTTGGAGAGTTATTTTCTGCCATTCTGAGAACACGCTTTCATCTAATACGAGTTCGTAATCCCCCTTTCGTATTCTATTCTCTCCCGGCATCTCCATTAATGTAGGAGGAGTATATCTACCGCCAATTTGAGGTACTTCTATCGTATGGCCAGTTGCCCTGCTACGGAAAACAGCTTTTTTGAGAAGGTATTTAATTGGGGTCATTCGAGTTACTATGCCCTCAATGGCCACTAGTTTATTGATATGTTCAGCTCTTATCTTCCTTAGAGGAACTACCTGAGTACTTGGAAGCCCTCTGAATCTAGCCGTATATTCCTTAATTAAAGCTTGTTCTGGAGCCTCTATCTTCGCAACCTCAGCTATAGCTTTAGATGCCTCTTCTATTAGCTCGCGGGGATTATCCAGAACCTTTTGAGCTAACGCTAGATCGTACTTTATTAGATCATCAAAATCGATTATAAGCGAGGAGGAGTTTGCAAGGATCATCTCTCTAACTCTTCTTCTATACTTGTACTCTCCTCTCTCATCTCTGAAGTTCTTAAGGAATGAGGTGAATTTTTCAACATAGGATTCCTTTACTACTTCCACTTCCACGAAATGCTCACTCATTTCCCTTCCTCTCCAGATAATTTATGAGAAATTTCTCCCACGAGGAAATGATATCGCAAATTCTCCTGTATATTATCCTTTCCTCAAAGCTCATGTTTGTCATAAGCTCTCTTGAGGGTTCGGGATTCAAGTGAGCGAGGCTAACTATTTTCTGTAGCCGTTTTCTTAGAATATCGATTGCCGTTTCCTTAATTTCATTAATATCCTTCAATATTTCCTCTTTTCCTTCTAGTTCATATCTCTTTTTTAACAGCATTACTGAAAGTATGATCCTAACGTAGAAATCCTCCGGAACCTTCTGCAGAGTGCTCGATTTACTTTCGATTAGCAACATCTTCCTAAGGTCTAGGGGAGACACTAAGCTCTCCTTACCAAGTTCGAGGAGCCGACTATATTTAAGCATGAAGAAAGGCGCTTCCTCATCGCTCAGTTCGAAGCCCAATTGCGATAGTAGGTCCTTATAGTCTGACCTTTGTAGTTGTATCTTGGCTTTTACCTTCTCATCCTCTAGGAGTATTGAGTATATGGCGCTGAGTACCTGCAATAGCAATACCCTAGGTTATTTGAGGATAAATAAATGTAATAGGGTTTTGAAGAGAGTAATGTGAAAATACTCCTATGCTTATATCGATAATATCGATATAGAACAGAACTATCTCGTGCTTATTTTCCTAGCCTCTCTTTCCGTCTCTCTTAGCATCAGTATATCTCCTATTCTTACAGGTCCCTTAACGTTTCTAGTCAGTATTCGTCCTTTGTCTCTACCAGCCAATACTTTGCAACGTACTTGGATTACTTCTCCGCATACTCCTGTCCTACCTATTATTTGAACTACAGCTGCTGGAGTTGCTTCCTCGCTCATCACAGTCCCCTCTATAGACCTTTAGAGACTATTATAAAAATTTCGTCTCTAAACTTAGTGGTTTAAGTAAAGAAGAAATTGCCTTATTAATTTGCCTTAAACATAGGTTAGAGGACTTAGCCTGTCTCGCCGCTTGGTGCTACACCGGACTTTATTTTAATTTGCTGGACTTCTCGTACCACTTCCTCCATTAAGGCTCTAGCTTCACCGGGTTCTATGATACATGCAGAGGCAGCTGCCACTTCGATGCCAGACATTTCACCTAGCTTCTTCTTGGACGGTACATAAACATACGGGACTTTCTTTTCCTCGCAGAGGAGAGGTAGATGTGCAACTATTTCGGGAGGGTCAACGTCCTCAGCTATAAGCACTAATTTCGCTAATCCTCTTTCAACAGCTTTTGTAGTCTCGTTAGTGCCTTTCTTTACTTTGCCTCCTGTTTCGCGCGCCCTACGTAGCGCTTCATATGCTTTTTCTGCAAGCTCAGGCGGAACTACGAACCTTACGTAAAATGGCTTTTCACTCGACATCTCCTAATCCCTCATCGATCATTTATTGTGAGCATATATCCTATACCACTTTAATTAAGATTTTGGCTACTAAGTTGATAGCGAAAATTTATATACTTCTCCTAATGGATAGAGTAAGCTGAGGAGTGGAGAGAATAATGCCTGTAGTGCGTCAATGTCATTTCTGCGGTCATCCAATACCTCCGGGTACAGGGTTAATGTACGTTAAAACAGACGGAACCATATACTATTTCTGCTCTAGGAAGTGTAGGGTATTCTTCTTCAGAGGTACAGATCCTCGAAAACTTAAATGGACTAGGCGATATCTCAAGGAGGCTCGAGCTTAAAGAAGCGGCAAATATTTGACGTGGGACGACCTTACGCTATCAAAGGGAACCTTATCTCGCTCGTCATCGATTTTCTCGATCCTTCAATTCCATCACTAGCCGTCACCGCAACCATTATAACATCCTTCGAGAATGAATATATTGGGATAAATATGAGCGAGTTCGACGAATGGTGGAGACGTACGCGCAAGCTCTTTGAGGAAATAGACAAAATATTTGATGAAATGTTCCGAGAAGCCCTTAGAGAGGGCGGAGAGGGAAGGATAACGAGATACGGACCTTACGTCTATGGCTTTTCAGTATCTATGGGCCCTGATGGCGTCCCTCGGATCAGGGAGTGGGGTAACATCAAGCCAGGCATCATTAAACCGCGTATCAGCGAAAGCATAGAGCCATTTACCGATGTAATAGAGGAAGAGGACGTGTTCAGAGTGATAATGGATATTCCTGGAGTTGAAAAGGAAAAGATAAATGTTGAAGTTAGCGAGGACGCTGTAGAGGTGTCAGCAAGCGATACTGATCGAAGATACCATAAAGTTGTACACTTACCCAAGAAGGTTAAGCCGGAAACTGCAAAGGCAACGTACAAAAACGGAGTTCTAACAATAACTGTAGAGAAAGTCGAGAAGGGAGAGAAAAGGAAAGGCTTCACAATTAAAGTTGAGTAGTAGCTTGAACTTGAAATGTATACTTAGTCAATTCTCCTTCTCTTAATCCTAATGGCTCTTCTGATCGTTATTTACAAAAAAAGTCGCCAGAAAGCCCTTGCTTTAGTGGGGGTGAATGGCGTTGATAGGTTTGAATAATAGTCTTTCTTTTTCAATGTCATAATCCTGAGTCCTTCTTGGAGGGATAGGGTTAACGGGGTCGTGGCACAGCCCCTGCTTCTAAGGTGGGATGGAATGAAGGTGGGAGCCTAAAAGGGCTGTGAACACAAGACCGATGAAAACCCTAGAAGCAAGAATCTCCCCACTTAAGTAGGGGAGTGCCAACCACCAAACACCTTTATCCTTATATTTCCCCATTAACAGTTTTTCTTCATGATTAAAATAGAGTCCGAGCGCTGTATCAACGTTAGATTATCTAACATAGAGAGTCTTGCAAGATTTATTGCCAGCCTATTCGCAAGTGGCCATCCAGTATATATACTACACTTTAAAACTTCATTGGGAAAACATGTTTATGGTTTTCTAGCCGTGCTTAAAGATTTCTATAAGTACTATGGACTCCCCCTCTTCTACTACGTGATATTAGAGAAGCCCTTGCAGGGGTCTTTTATTCTAGTAAAGCTGGGGGACGAACGCATGGAGATAAGGTTTTCAGAGGGTGTGAAGCCTGGATGGATCTATGCACCCATAGTCTCCCTTTCTGAACCACCTGCCTTTATAAATGTGGGGGGTGTAGGAGATGATCGGGCATGAAAGCCTTCAAATATTATACATTGTAGAGACTGTGGCCCTTTACGCGGCCATAATTCTCCTAACAGTCTTCATACGGAGGAGGCGGAGTGTATACGCGAGAGCTATAAGAGTCTGGGGGCATTACCTTACTCTCTCCTTGATATCAGCCATTTTCCTAACGTTTTATCTCAAAGGGAACGAGCTTCTGAATATATTCTTGCTCCTACTGCACATAATGGCAGTCATTATCACTTGGCTTTTCGCTATAAAATTGTGGATCTAGCTTTCTCAGAGAGATTTAAAGCTATTCAAACAGCTAAAAATAATGAAATGTGTAAAGAAATAGTTACTTTACTTTTCCGTTTGTTCTAATACTATTTCTATCGTTGAAACAGTGCGCGTCTTACCGGGCTCGCCTACTTCTTCGCTACCTATTTTTACATCCTTGATCTCGACTTTATCCTTTAGAAATCTACTCACAGTTATCTGGGCGGCATCAACGGCTTTCGATATGGCTCTGCCTCTCGCCTTTATGTGCACTCTCTTGATGCCCTGGTTAAACTGTATGACAGTTGCTAGAACATAATGCATTGTTGGCTTTGCACCCACCTTTATTTCTCCGGCAGCCTCTGTTGCCATCTTTCCCACCGCTTTTTGTATTGGATTGGGCTACAATATGACTATTAGTTTATAAGCTTTTCGTGAACCAAGTGGTTCCTAAGCTTTTCTTAGAACCGCGGGGGTTCCGGCGCGTAGCTTCTTTAAATTCTCTAAGGAGCTTTCCTCAACCTTTCCGATAATGCTCGCCCTACCAGTTAGGGTTATATCCTTGAGGGCTATACCTAGAACTCTACGTTGTATCCAGTAAAAGAAGTCGCCTTTTGAAATATTAGGAGAAGGTTTTTCGACTAGGAGGGCTCCTCTAAAAGTAAGGTAGGCTATCTCGTTACCATAGAAGAACAACCTTGTATGTAGCGGCAACATGTTAAGTAATCGAGCGCTATTTAAGGGCGCGTAGACTTTGCTTACATGTATAACTGCTGCCACTTTTCCGCTAGCTTCTAATACTATTTTCTCTAGGCTCATGGCTTCCTTCACAAGTAAGTAAAGACAAGTATAAAAAGAACCTGCTCACGATGTAAATAGTTAACAGTGGGGTAATGGAAATGATGAGAGAATTTGAAAGCCCTAAGGAAGCACTAAAATACTTTAAAAAGAAGAAAAAGGAGCTCGAGGATCGAATGGAGCAGCTCATAAAGTTAAGGGATGAAGGGAAAATTACATGTGAGGAATTCGAGGAGAAGAAGCGAGAAATAGAGAGGGAGTTTATTGAAGTAATGGATAGAATAGCACAACTCTCGTATATTCTAAGTCAGGGCTCTTAAGTGCATTTATAATTGAAAGTTAGTGGCTAGAGGTTCTTATAGGGATTTCTTAGCTAAAAATAGTATCCTGCATGGTTGCGCTAATGAACGGTTAGAGAACGACGTAGCTATCGGCATTTACAGCTAAAAACTTTCATCTATCTCTCCCATCCAAACTTTTTTAGATTTCAGGAGCGGTCGCCCTAGTAGAGATATCAGGATTACGGAATAGGTTCATTAAACGGTAATTCCATAGTAAGGGTGGTGAAAGTATTGGACATTGAAGCTTATAAAAGGAAATATGCTTTTGGCGAGGATTACGGTACCAGCTATTACAAGTTCGGTCCCATAGCCGAGAAGCCCGATATCATGGAAAATAGGGGCATTATACTTGAGGAGAAGTCGGTCATATACAGGATATACGGAATCGAAGAGGATGTAGTTGTAGGGCCCGAGGTTAGACACTTCTTAGGATCAAGAGATGAAATGATTAGAAACTTGATTTATCCCATGAAGGATGGCGTAGTTAAGAAGGATAACGAAAATGCTTGGAAAATAATTTACGCGATAACGAAAAGAGGTCTTGAGAAATATAGGCTAAGGGATTCCAAGTTTGATGGATTTTATGTTGCAGCGGCTATATCTTCATTAGCTCTAGTCAGAGAACGGCACATGTACGAGAGGTTGTTTGAAATTCATAAGCGGATCGATGAGGAGACCGGGCTGGTGAAGGCTGTCACGATAGTTCCTCAGCCGCTCGCCGTAGCCATTGCTGAGAAAAGGATCTCATGTGTGGTCGTTGAGTCAGGTCATGGCAATACGCAGATATGTCCGATTTCAAGGTATCCAATTCAAGAGGCAATTCTTGCTATTAATAGGGGCGGGGCAGAAGCCGACGCAATTACAGCCGAAATCCTGAAGGATCTAGGTTACGGTGATGTAGCACGCGAGGAAAAGGTTGTTCGTGAGATCAAAGAGCACTTTGGACTGATTCCTCGAGATCTAGAGAAAAGTATTGAGGTAGCTAAGAGGGATTGGGAGCGTTTTCGAGGGAAGCCCTTTAAGAAGTACCTTCTTGAAATAGATTTAGGAAAGAATGCTTGGATGCGTTTCTTAATAGGTGAAATAATTTTCAATCCTTCACATGAGATCTTTGAGAGCTACTACAAGAAAGGCATGCCAAGACCCGCTCCTTCCGAGTTTAAAGGCGATGTAATTGAGGGAACGATAAGCCTTGCAGATGCAATCATTAAGTCCATTAGAGAAGTATCGCTTGAAATTCAGGGACTAATGCTAGAGGAGGGAGGAATAATTTTAAGCGGAGGTAATTTCTCATGGAAAGTACCTCCTAGAACCGAAGATGTTGCAGTAGACGCTGCTACTAAGGTTAAAGAAGAGCTGTTAAAACACAATATTCCGGCGAAGGTGGAGCTAGTTCAAGATCCACAGTATTCTGTCTGGAAAGGGTGTATCGTGTACGCTGTAGCAGTACCCGATGACTACGAGTGGAACTGGAATCGGATGGAAGGCTGGTATAAGTGGAGGTAACGTATGACGCTTAACAAGGCCAAAATTCTATCTATAGTTAAGGATTTTTTCGCTAAGAAAGGATTAAGACCTCTTCTAGTTGAGGAGCTGGTAATCCCTAAGGATCTTAAACCACTTATCGATGCAGCTTTTCAGGACGGGAAAAATATAATTGTAATACATGTAATTGCCGATTTCTTCTATAGTTACGTAGAGGCGAGAAATACCCTTGAAAAAACTTTGATGAAGATAGCTCCTATAACAGCCTTTGTAGAAAAGGTATACATAGCAGTTCCTGAGCTTTACGCTTCTGAAAGTATTCTAAACGCCAGGATCCTAAGGGAGAGTGGCATAGGAGTTTTGAAGGTTTATGAGGAAGGGGGAGTAGAGGAGCTAATTCCAGCTGTAAGCAAAGGCGGTTTTCAGCCGTTAAATATGCAAGCAATAAACGAATTTCTAGAAAGAATAAAGAGTGAAATAGGTAAACTTTACTCTCAGCAGACTAGTATTCTGGAAAATATCAACAATCTTACGGCTAAAATTAAAGATCTTGAGAGAAGAATAGTACTTCTTGAAGAGAAAGTGGCCTCGCTTAGTCGAACAACGGTGCAACCAATACTAAAGGAGACTCCTCCTCAAAGTATCGACTTAGAGAGTTCAAGAGACTTGCTTGAGGACGCCAGTTTACCATCCTTTATGAGGAATAACCCCTGGATCAACGAACTTCGAAAGAGGGGTAGGGAGAGACCGTGAAGAGACTAGACCCTATAAGTAAGGAAATAGTCGACCTTCTTAGTGAGTATTTTAAGGAGAAAGAGGACTTAAAGGATCTCGCTGTAAAGCTGTACTTTGCTTACCTTAGAAAGGGACGTAAGGGTCTTGAAGAGACCATTAGGGAGTTGATGGAAAATGTCGAAAGTAAGTCTTGAAGGAGATTTACGTATCTTAAGCCTGGAGATCGAGGGCTTTAGAGTGTTTAATACTCCCCAAAGGTTCACCTTCAATTCTGACATAGTAGTTTTCTTAGGTCCTATAGGCTCGGGAAAGACGTCCATACTCAAGGCGATCGAGTTCGGGCTTTTTGGAACAACAAGTGAGGTGGCTGATAAGAGGCTTAAGAGCGATGATCTCATCAATGACTTTAGGGATAGGATAAAGGTCGTACTGATGCTCGTGGATCCTAAGGGGAATAAGCTCAAAATATTGAGGCTTAAGAGAAGGGGTAAGAGAGTTAGGACTAAGGCTTATCTTAATGGTACTCCTCTCGCTTCTCATCTCACAGAAGATAAGCTCACGAAATTATTCGGTCTTGGCATGGATGAGTTCTCAAGGCAAGTATACATTAAATGGGATGTCCTACAAGACATTATAAGTGGCTCGCCCATTAAGAGGAGTAAGGCTCTAGACAGGCTTTTTGGAATAGAGATTCTCGAAGAGTTATACGCGTATACCCCTTTGAGGATTATTGAGGAAAGGATTCTGGAGAGCGAGGAAGAGTTACGTGAACTGGCTAGAAAACTCCCTGTAGGCTTTGATTTAGAGGATTTCCTTGAAGAGAAGGAGCTAATTATAAGGAACCTGGAGCATTTCAAGCGCAAGCTAGCCAATATACGCAAACTAATAACGGAACTAGAGAGCGAACTATTGAAACAACAGAAATTAAAGGAGGAATACGAGAAGCTACTTCAAGAAAAAACTCTACTGACCTCCATGTATGAAGGTCTCAGAAAGGATCTGGAAGGGGTTGCGCCGCTAGTAAGTGTTCTCGAGGCCGAATATGAATTAAATAGGTTAAGAAAAGAGGCTATTGAGATTCTGAAAATATTGCTTGTGAGGAGGGAATTAGAGCTTCTTGAGAAGGTTTCGGACAAGGACTTGAGAACGTTATTTGAGCTCTTAAAGAGCACTGTTAGGCTGTTGGAGGTACGACTCGAAGAAATAGACAAAGAGATATCTAGGGTTTCTAAGGAAATCCTCACATACCATAATCTCTTAACGAAGATAAAGAGCGACATAGGAGACTTAAACGAGAGAATAGGCGGGCTCGAACCGTATCGTGCAGAATATGAAGAGTTAGTAAGTAGGTACGGCGCACTTGAGAGCATTAGGAAGAACATCAGTGAAATGGAGCTTAAACTCGCAGAACTTCAAAACATTCGAAGGGAGCGAAGAGAAGCTCTCGATCTCCTCAAAGCGCTTATTGGCAGACTATCGAGAGAAGGCGTAGCCACATGCCCTGTGTGTGGGCGTCAGTTAGGAAAGGGAGACCTAGAAGGGCTAAAAGGTCTCATGAAGAAGGTCTCAGAAAGGAGCGAAATACTCAAGGAGTTAATGGACTACGAGGCAAAGCTTCAAGATCTCAAGAGAGTAGAGGAGAGAATGGGCTATCTTGAAAGTAAATTAACGGAGCTCCTTGAGCTAGAGAGTGAGCTATCTACCCTACGTGAAGAAGCAGAGCGTTTAGAATCCCTATGGAGGAGGGGCGAGGAGTTACTGAACGAGCTAAAGATGAAGCATAGTAAAATTCAGTCCTTCATAAAGAACTCTAAGAAGGCTTTGGAGAGGATAGAGCCTACTATTTTTAGATACGAGAAGGCTAAGGAAATGGAAAAAGTTGAGAGCCAACTAAAGGAACTTGAGAAACGCATAGAAAATCTGGGCTTTAAACCTGATTGGCTGAAAGAGGTCGAAAGAAAGCTCAATGAGCTTAGGAGAGAGGAAGCTGTTAGCTTAGTCGAAATAAAGCATCTTGAAAAGAAGCGTAAAACTGTAGAGGAAACTCTTGAGAAGTACAGGGAAGTTTTTTCGAGAATGGAGGAGGTTAAGAGGAGAATTGACTCCTATAAGAGGCTCTACGAGAAGATTAGGGCTGTGAAATATAGCTTTAGGGCAATTCAGGGAGACCTTAGGAAGAGGATGCTCAGCAAAGTCACCGAGAGAATGAATCAAATATTCAGGCAACTGTATGCACACCCCGACTACAATGAGCTCTGCGTCCGTGTAGTAAAGATGGGTACAGAGGAGGGCATTGTACGCAGTGTCTACGAAATCTACGCTAAACGCACGATTGACGGTGCATGGGTTCCGGTCTACAGTAAGCTAAGTGATGGTCAGAAGACTATAATAGCTCTAGCTCTCCTTCTAGCCCTTCACGAGCTATCTGCTCATAATCTAGGAATGTTGATTTTAGATGAACCATTATTAAACATAGACGAAGAGTGTAGAGCTGCATGGGTACGTACTTTTATTTCTCTGGGCAGGCTTAAGCAAATTATAATAGCAACTCAGGATAGAAGGCTGGTAGATGAGCTTGAAAAGGGCGGTCGGGTTTTCGTATATCAGTTGAGGCATGGAGGCATCGAAGGTCCTTTGGTAAAACATATTTTACCCGGCTGAAGGTTCTATTAAACTGAACAAGGTAATGGAAGAAGGGTATGTTATCGTAGACGGATATACGGACGAACCAGCGGGACTAGGCGTTCCACCATACCTCGACGTTTATCCCCGTTACGTAGCTGGTGCCATATGGAGTAACCTGCCATCAGCTCAAGTAATATATTTCACAATAGATGAGGTCAGGCGTTCTCTGGACGTGTTTTTAAAAATAGCCAGTAAAGCCAAGGCCATAATTTTTATTGCAGGTGTCTCAGTACCCGGAAAGTATCTGGGAGGTACTCCGATAAGTCTTGAAGAGCTAGAGTTCCTATCTAGAGTTTTGGAGAAGCCTGTAAAGATTCTTGGAGGACCTGTGGCAATGTTCGGCATTGGCAAGGAGGGTGGAAGAATAGCGGAACTTCCAAGCAGGCTTGGGGATAGTTTCGATCTCGTAGTTAGAGGCGATATAGAGCTAGCTGTGTACAGATTCATTAGGGAAAGGTCGCTTGAAAAAGTAGATCCTTACGAAAGGAGGACCGATTTCGGTCTCATAGACATGTTTGCAGTTAAAGGCGCAAAGATAGTTTTGCAGCATCCCAATTATTCTAGAAACCTTATAATTGAACTTGAAACTTTTAGAGGCTGTCCACGCGCCATCGTGGGAGGCTGTAGTTTTTGCATAGAGCCTCTCTACGGCAAAGTTATATTCCGTTCAGTGAAGGGTATAGCTGCTGAGGTAAAAGCCCTATACTCTTATGGCGTTAAATGTTTCAGGCTTGGAAGACAGACAGATATTTACTCGTACATGGCCCATGATACCGGCAAGTATGAGTTTCCTAAACCAAATCCGAGGGCCGTTGAGCTACTTTTTAAGAGCATTAGAAACGCGGCTCCAAATCTAAAGGTCCTGCACATAGACAACGCTAATCCTGGAACTTTAGCTAACCACCCCACTGAAGCTAGAAAAATAACCAAAATTATAGTAAAGTACCATACGCCTGGTGACGTTGCTGCATTGGGCGTGGAGAGCGCCGATCCCAAGGTCATTAAGCTAAATAATTTGAAAGCATCTCCAGAAGAATCATTGGAGGCCGTCAGGATAATAAATGAGATGGGGGCTAGAAGGGGATACAATGGATTACCTCATTTACTTCCTGGAATAAACTTCGTTTTCGGATTGATAGGGGAGACTAAGGAGACCTATATCTTGAATTACGAATTTTTGAAAAGAATTCTTGAAGAAGGTCTTCTAGTTAGGAGAATAAACTTAAGGCAAGTACTTGTCTTTCCACGCACGCGCATGTGGGATGTAGGGACACGGGTCATAAATAGGAATAAGCAGTACTTCAAAGTATTTAAGGAGAAGATTAGAAAGGAAATAGATTTGCCGATGTTTCGACGTGTAGTTCCCCACGGAACCATTTTGAGAGAGGTCTATACTGAGGCTTACGAAGGAAAAAACACTTTGGCAAGGCAAATAGGTAGCTATCCAATACTCGTGTACATTCCTGATTTGCTACCTTTAGGAAAGTTTATAGATGTACTAGTTATTGATCACGGCTACAGATCTGTAACAGGCGTTCCTTACCCGCTTAACGTAAATAAGTCTTCAAGAAGGCTTCTCGAAAAGCTTCCAGGCATCAGCCAGAGAACCGTAGCAAAGATACTTGTGCGCAGACCCTTTAAGAGCCTAGAGGATCTGAGAACGCTAGTAAGGGAGGAGCAGGTTCTAAAGTGGCTTCGTGTGTAACTTAATGTGCATTATCATTGGAAACATCAGAGAAAAATTTTTAGAACCAGGAATAGTAATAATCGAAGGGCCCGTAGCTCAGCTAGGATAGAGCGGCGGCCTTCTAAGCCGCAGGTCCCGGGTTCGAGTCCCGGCGGGCCCGTGTTCGTAAACATACCTTTATTTAATGGGTGATTTCTCTGCATCGAGTTCGAATCAGAGGCCGTTCGAAGAAGGGGGATGGTTCTACATTAGAGGATTAGAGGGTTTAGAGCGGCAATAAGAATAAACACGTATTAAGGTTTACTGGAAAATAACTACTTTTAATTTTTACTCGTTAGTCAAATCCTACCTGTATTTTTATTATCCCCTTCTCTCGTGTTACCATTCTATCGAATCCAGTTCTTAAGTCCTCTAATTTAATGACATCTGAGACTAAAGACTTCACGTCTACCTTTCCTTTCTCAACAAGTTTCAACGCTGTGTCAAAATCCCAGTTGTAGACAAGGCTTCCAAATAAGTTGAGCTCCTTATTCACAACATGCATGATGTTTATGTCCACGACTGGAGTTTCGAACACACCTATTATGACTACGTTTCCTCCCTTTCGAGTATATTCTAGGGCCTGTGTTAAGGTATCTTTATGTCCTACGGCTTCAAAGGACGTGTCGACGCCTAATCCACCAGTTTGCTCGATTATTATCTCTCCCAGGTCCTCTTTAAGTGGATTAACCGTCACAGTAGCTCCAAGTTTCTTAGCTATCTCGAGTTTCCAGTCAACTATATCAGTAATGATCGTATTCAGAGCACCCATGGCTTTTGCTACTTGAAGCGTTAACAGCCCTATAGTTCCTGCACCTAAAATCAATACGTTTTCTCCGAGAGTTGGTGCTCGTTTAACTGCGTGAACGGCTACTGCAAGTGGCTCTATCATAGCTCCTTCTTCGTAGCTCAGTCCCTCTGGCAGTTTATGCACCCATTTGTCCTCGACGACAATATACTCTGTGAAGGCACCGTTTGTCTGAGCTCCGAGAACCTTTAAGTTAACACATCTGTGGTACTCACCTCTTAAACAGAAGTAGCACTTACCACAGGTTACGAGCGGCTCTACGCAAACCTTATCTCCAACGTTAATTCCCTCTACTTTTTCCCCTACTTCAACAACATCTCCTGAGAATTCATGTCCAGGTATTACAGGTATTACGAAGTCAGGGTGCTTACCCTTATAGGCATGTAAGTCGGATCCACAAATGCCACATCTGCGAACTTTTATTAGGACTTGATTCGGTCCCGGCTTCGGCTTTTCTACGTCGATGATCTTAATACTATAGGGACCCTTCAGTAATGCCGCTTTCATGATTCGTACCCTAGGTATTATGAGTTAGCTGAGAAATTTAAGCTTAAATGTTGTTCAAGCGCGGACAGCACGCTCTGTTACGCGAAGCGCTCGTGAAACTTCTTTTCTTAGATATTGACCGTGAAGGAGTTTTGAAAAGTCATAATGTCTTGCAAAGTAATTTTTATCCTAACTTACAAAAATGACGCCAGAAAGCCCCCTGTTTTAGTGGGGGATGTATGGCGATAGGTTTGAATAATAGTCTTTCTCTTTCAATATCATAATCCCGAGTCTTTCTTGGAGGTATGCCCATCGGGCTGGTGGCACAGCCCCTGTACATAGCCTCTGAGCATTGAAGAGGTAAACGCTGAAACGGATGTACCTCCAAGCATTGAAGAGGCTGTATGCAAAAATCTCCCTGCTTCAGCGGGGAGAGTGTCAAATTTAGGGAAACGCTGAAATACTTTGCCCACTATTTTTATTCTTGAGGCTTAAGAGCGAATGATCGTAAGGTTCTGGCTTCTAGATATAAACTATGATGTTCTACCTAGTAATATCCCTGAAATTCGAATGTGGGGTATAACACCTGGTGGTGAGAGAATAGTAGTCTTAGATAGGAGTTTTAGACCCTATTTCTACGCTTTACCCAGCGATAATGTAGACCCTTCCACTCTTGCTAAGCGAATTAAGGTATCCTTAGCATCTAAAATTATAGACACGTGTGTGGAGGATAAGAAGCTTTACGGCAAACCCATTAAAGTCGTTAAGATCGTTTGTCAGGTGCCTAGCCAAGTTCCTGAACTGCGTGATAAGGTTAAAGCGCTATCGGGGGTCAAAGAAGTATACGAAGCAGACATACGCTTTTACATGAGATACTTAATAGATTATGATATCCATCCTAGCTCTTGGAACGAGGTTGAAGCTGAAGAGGTAGAGAAGCCAGCTAATTGGAAGGTCAATAGGGTCTTTTTAGCGAAAGCTCCACCAAAAACGATTCATTTAAACATCCTTCCTGACCTGAAGGTTCTAGCATTCGATATAGAGTGCTACAATCCGAGAGGTACTCCAAGCCCCGATATAGATCCGGTAATAATAATTTCGGTGAAGACCAATAAAGGCCAGGAAAGGCTCTTTGTTGCAAGGGACTATGATGACCTACCCTTACTAAGGGAGTTCGTTGAGTTCGTTTTAAAAGAGGATCCGGACATAATTGTGGGCTATAACTCTAATAGGTTCGACTGGATCTTCCTAACTGAGAGAACCAAGAGGCTTAGAACGAGGCTAAATATCTCTAGAGCGCTTGGCGAGCCTAAACAAAGCGTTTATGGACATTTCTCCATAATAGGAAGAGCAAACGTGGATCTCTACGACTTTGCAGAGGAGATAACTGAAGTGAAAGTGAAGACCTTAGAAAACATTGCCGAGTACTTTGGAGTCATGAAAAGGAGTGAGCGCCCGTTAATAGAAGGTGTGGACATATACAAGTATTGGGACGATAAAGAGAAGAGGAAGATGCTTTTCGATTACGCGCTTGCTGACGCTAAAAGTACTATGGGAATAGCCGATAAGTTACTACCCTTCATAATACAGCTATCTAGTATTGTGGGGCTACCACTGGATCAAATAGGACCAGCCTCTGTAGGTAGAAGGGTGGAATGGTACTTGATGCGTCATGCATACAAATTTGAAGAGCTAATACCCAATCTTACGGAAAGGCCACATGTATCCTATAAAGGAGCTATAGTTCTAGAGCCTAAGAAGGGAGTTCACGAGAACGTCGCAGTATTAGATTTCTCAGCAATGTATCCCAACATTATGATCAAGTATAACATCTCGCCCGACACTTATGTCGATCCCAGCGAAAGCTTAAGAGAAGAGGATGTCTATGTGGCGCCAGAAGTTGGACATGAGTTCAGAAAGAAGCCGGATGGCTTCTATAGGAAGGTTTTACTCAACTTACTCCGAGCAAGAGAGGAAATAAGATCTCGCATGAAAGGTCTAGACCCTACGTCAATTGAGTACCGAATACTAGACGAGCGTCAAAGGGCGCTCAAAATAATAGCTAACGCAACCTACGGCTACTGTGGCTGGATTGGTGCCAGATGGTATAAAAGAGAAGTAGCTGAAGCAACGACTGCATGGGGACGTAAAATAATCACGGAGACTATAAAAATGGCTCAATCTCTAGGGCTTGAAGTAATATACGGTGATACTGACAGCGTCTTTGTGAAGTACGATAAGGAAAAAGTGGAGAAGCTAGTAAAAATGGTAAAAGAGAGATTTGGTCTAAAGATAAAACCAGATAAAATATATGTAAGAGTGTTCTTCACCGAAGCCAAAAAGAGGTACTGTGGGCTTCTACCCGATGGACGAATAGATGTTGTAGGCTTAGAAGCCGTTAGGGGCGATTGGTCTGAGCTTGCAAAAGAGGTTCAAGAGAAAGTAATAGAGATAGTCGTAAGAGAGGGTGATCCGTATAAGGCTGTTAATTATGTTAAGGACGTAATTAAAGAGCTAAGGGAGGGAAAAATTCCCTTATCCAAGTTGATAGTATGGAAGACTCTAAGCAAGGATATCAGCGAGTACGAGGCTCACGCAGCACATGTGGTTGCAGCGAGAAAGATGCTTAAGGCTGGTATTGCTTTAAAGAAGGGCGATAAAATAGGTTTTATAATAACCAAAGGTTTTTCGTCGAGAATTTCCGACAGAGCGGAACCTTACTTCATGGTAAAGGACTTTTCACAAGTGGATGTGGACTACTACATAGATAAGCAGATTATTCCAGCAGCGCTAAGGATACTCGGCTACTTCGGCATAAAAGATACCCATATTAAGACTGTAGGGAAACAAACTTCTCTTTTTGACTTTTTCTAATGACCTAGTACTTCGTCGAATGTCAATATGTTTATGTCTGCCGGAAGCTTAGAGATGTTGCCTTTTCTAGCACCAATTAGGATTCTTACGTTTTTCTTAAATGCTGCGTCGACAACTCTTTGAGTTACGATGCCATCGAAAACTATGTACTTCACGCTTCCATCCGGTACTTCCTCCAAGCGCTTAACGAGATCCCTTACGGGGATCTTCTCTACCTCTTTCCAGTTCTCGTCAAACAGCACTCCTTCGAGTGTTCCCTTGAGGTTCTGAATGAGGTCCTTTATGCCATCAGGTATCTCTATCTTAACTACTTCAGCTACCTCCTCAGGAATTTCTTCTCGAACCTTTGGAGGAACCTTCTTCTCCATTTCTGCAAAGTACTCTTCTACTGAAACTTTATTTCTGAGGCATTTGGCTATCTCCTTTCCTGTAAGTTCCTCTACCTCCCTCCCAGGAGGGGCTCTTGCTACGTAATCTACATCTACTGCCTTAACGAGGTTCCTTAAAACCAGATCTCCTCCTCTATCTCCGTCAATAAACGCTATTACAGTCTTTTTCTTCGAGAGCTCTACTATTGTTCGAGGAATCGTTACGCCTTCGAGTGCGATCACATTTCTATAACCGTGCTTTAGTAGGTTTATGACGTCGGCCCGACCTTCCACGACTATTATTGTGTCACCTTTATCTACCTCAGGACCAGCGGGTAGTCCTTCAGGACCATACTTGATCAGCTCTGTTGCTCTTACTGCTTGAGCTATTTCCTCTACTAAGCGCTTAAGCTCAGGCTCCTCCTCTTTTATCCAGTTGCGTAATAGCTCCTTAGCCCTTTCAATGATTAGTTTTCTCTTCTCCACACGCATGTCCCTTATCCTCTTGACTCTGACCCTAGCGTTATAGGGACCTATCTTATCAACTGTTTCGATCGCGGCTGCAAGAAGCGCTGTCTCTACTCTATCTAGGTTTGAGGGGATTACAATTTCCCCTGTAGTTTTCCTACCCTTTACTTCAAGCTTCACTTCTATCCTACCTATTCTACCGCTCTTCTGTAGTTCTCGTAAATCAAGCTCTTCTCCGAGGAGTCCTTCTGTTTGCCCAAAGATTCCACCTATAACGTCGGATTTTTCAACGATGCCGTCCACTTCGATACTCGCTTCTACGACATATTTCGCAGTAACTGCTAATCCTCCCATCTTTAACACCCGTTAAATCTTGGTAAGTTTGATTAATGACCGGGGGGTCTGTACCCCACTCGCTAACACGCCGGTTTCATCGTTATGGCGGTACAACGCCTTTTAACTCACCGAGCTCTCTTCGCGGTGGGATAAGACCCCCTGGCTAACACTTAACCGGATAAGATAAATACTTATCGTCCATAAACGTCGTTAAACAATAGAACTAGAAAAGTTGAGGATACACATGTACCGAGTAGTGGATCTTTTCTGTGGTGGTGGAGGATTTGCTAGAGGATTTCAAATGGAAGGATTTAAAATAGTCCTGGGTGTAGATAATTACCCGCCTGCAGTGAAGACTTTTCAAGAGAACTTTAGGGAGGCTATAGTCTTCGATAGGGATATTCAAGAGGTACACTCTCTCGAGTTGCTTGAGGCTCTTAGAGAACCCCCTGATGTAATCATTGGAGGCCCTCCCTGTGAGTCCTTCACTAGAACGAATCCCCTTCGGAAGCCGAATCCCCTAGATAGACTTTACGTAGATCCCTTAGGGAGATTGGTGCTTCACTTTATAAGAATCGTAGGAGATCTTAAGCCGGAAGTATTTGTCATGGAAAATGTACCCGGCATCCTTGAAGGTGATTTAAAAATATGTCTTCAAAAAGAGTTTGCCAGAGTGGGATATAGGCAAATATACTTCAACATACTAAGGGCCGAAGACTATGGTACTCCTTCGCGTCGCGTCAGAGTTTTTATCTCTAACACCAGGATAAAACCACCAAAGGCTGGTAAGAGGATTACTGTTATAGAGGCTATAGGAGACCTTCCCGAGCCTAATGGCATATACGATATTCCTAACCATGAGTATGTACCCATATCTAAAAGAAGGTTAAGAAAGATTCGTAAGCTCAAGTGGGGACAAGCATTAGTATATTATGAGGGAGCCCAGAGAAAGGTTTATAGAAACTTTATCAGGTTGCATCCATTTAAGTTAGCGCCAACAGTCATGGGCTCGTCACGCTTTATACATCCATTCAAAGATCGTCTTCTCACGGTTAGAGAGCAAGCCCGTTTAATGGCTTTCCCGGATGATCATATCTTTTACGGCAGTAAGGACGCACAGTTCAATCAAGTAGGTGAAGCAGTGCCCGTAGCTTTAGCCAGGGCTATAGCTAGAACAGTAAAAAATTTCTTAGAAGGTGAAGAGAGTTAGTAGGTGCTTACATGGTCCTGGAGAAGTGCTTTAAAAACGTTTACATAGCGCTTCATAATGTTTATTCGATAAACCGAGTTGTGGAGCTAGCGAAATTAGTGTACGGTTTAGGTTTCGAAAACTTCATTGTTACGAAGGCCATGGGTGCAGCAGCACAGGAGGGAGTACCAGAGGCCCAAAAGCTAGCTATAAAGAAGGGTAAGCGTTTCTTTTACCTTAATGATCTCAAGGACGCGATTGAAGTTCTTAACTTTAGGAAAGTCTATCTGATATTACCCAGAATCTGGGCAAAGAGTACATTAGACGTTAATGATATACTCAGTCTTCTTGAAGAGGGTTCTAAGGTGTTATTAGTTATAGGGGGATCTGAACCTGGACTTTCAAAGAGGGACATGGAATTGGGCGAGCCCGTAAGTGTTCCCGACATTAAAGAAGACGTGGGGCCTGTACCTCTCATCGCCATAGCACTGTACTCATTACTGAAGGCGGCCTCAACCCCCGCTACTTAGAAGCACAGAATTCTCTCTCTATACATAAGAATATCATCTATGGAATCTCTGCAAATATATTGCCACTCGACTTACGGTATTGAAATTAGACATAGGTTCCAATGCAACTAGCGGAGAGTCATGGTAGAGGATAGACTCGAAGAGATATTTAATAGCTTCAAGAGTTCCCAGATATACATTAATAGGGAGATCCTCTTACCCGATTACGTTCCCGACGAACTACCACACCGCGATAAACAGATAATAGAACTTGCTACAATTCTGGCACCAGCGCTGAGCGGATCCAAGCCCCCTAATGTATTTATTTACGGCCTGACGGGTACTGGAAAAACGGCAGTTACAAAGTACGTTCTACGAAGGCTCAGTAAAAAAGCGGGTGGAAGAGTGCTAGCGGCGTATGTGAACTGTAGGAGTAGCAATACGAATTATAGGGTCTTGGCCGAGCTTTCATCTGCTGTTGGGAGACCCGTACCTTTTACGGGACTTTCAACAGCTGAGGTTTTACGAAGGTTCGTTCAAGGGTTGGAGAAGCAGGGGAGAATAATGATGGCAGTCCTGGACGAGGTCGATTGGCTCGTTAAAAGTAGTGGTGACTCCGTTCTTTACCATTTAACTAGATTAAACAGCGAGCTTACAAGATCAAGGCTTTCTGTCATAGGCATTACGAATGACCTGAGGTTCATGGAATATATTGACCCTAGAATAAAAAGCGGGCTAGGAGAGGAAGAGCTAGTTTTTCCACCGTATACGAACAAGGAGTTGGAGGATATTCTGAGGAAGAGGGCGGAATTAGCGTTTAAGCCGGGAGTGTTGGAGGAAGGGGTAATTCCCCTCTGTGCAGCAATCGCAGCTAAACAGAATGGCGATTGTCGGCTGGCCCTCGACCTTCTACTCAAGGCAGCTGATATCGCGGAGCGTGAGAGGGTCGGGAAGGTTACTGAGGACCATGTAAGGAGGGCTCAGAGAGAGCTTGAGAAGAACTTGATCGTGGACGCTGTTAAAACGATGCCTCTACACGTTAAACTCATTCTGGTGTCAGTCTACTTATTGGAGAAGAGCGACTCGTTGAAGAACATAACGACGGGTGAAATCTATAACAGCTACAGGGAGATCTGCAAGAAGATAGGCGTAGGCGAGGTGACGCAAAGAAGGGTAAGTGAGATACTTAGCGAACTAGACATGTTAGGTATAATTAACGCACGCGTAGTGAGCTTGGGACGCTATGGCAGGACCAAAATAATAAAGCTCGCGGTAAGCGAAAAGAGCTTAGTTGAAGGCCTAAAATCAGACCCATCTTTCTATTCCCTCATAGACCCCTTGTTAAACATGTTATCTTAAGGAATTTTCTAAAATTCTATCATTGAAACAGCTACCTCTCCATGCCCTTAGAACAGTGAATGTATGCGGGGGGCGGGATTCGAACCCGCGCAGGCCTACGCCACCGGATCTCTCATAATTTACCTCGTACCTTGTAAAGATCTTGAGTCCGGCCCCTTTGGCCTGGCTCGGGCACCCCCGCTTGGGCCCTAAGGAATAATTCATTAAAGAGTTTTTAAGCTTAACGTGGGAGCAAAGTTACCTAAAATATTTATATGTTTGCGTAGGTTTAGACGCCGGGTTTCATAGATGCCAGAGTTTAAGGTAGTAGTATCTGATCCGAAAACGGGGAAGTCTCAACAAATAGAGGTTAAAGGTGACAGAGCTCAAAAACTACTTGGGCTAAAAATAGGAGATATCTTTGATGGTAGCATTATAGGTCTTCCTGGTAAAAAGCTGATGATCACGGGTGGTTCAGGGCGTGCAGGAGAGCCTATGAGACCTGATATTCCAGGAGGAGTAAAGAAGAGAATCCTACTTTCAGAACCTCCTGGCTACTGGCCAGAGAAGAAGGGCTTAAGGAAGCGCAAACTAGTGAGGGGCAATGTCATAACTGAGGAGATAGTGCAAATAAACACGAAAATCGTGCATGAAAAGGAGTCTTAAAAAGCAGTATTCCTATTTAAAGTAGGGAAAATTTAAGTATAAACCGTAAAATGGCTTATTTGGTGATATCGTGAAGAATATGAAGGAGTATTACGGTGAACAGATTAAACTTCAACCTCTAACAAACGTTGGAATGATAGGTCACGTAGACCACGGTAAGACTACGCTTGTAGAAGCGTTAACAGGTATTTGGGCGGCTCGACACTCTGAGGAGTTGAAGCGTGGCATAACTATCAGGCTTGGATACGCTGATACCACAATCTACACGTGTCCAAAGTGTCCCCCTCCACAGAAATACCTAACTGAAGCCATGTTGAAGAAGAAGAAATGCCCTCACTGCGGGAGCGAAGTAGAGTTTGTAAGAAAAATATCTTTTGTGGACGTGCCGGGACACGAAATGCTGATGGCTATAATGCTTTCTGGTGCAACTCTTATGGATGGGGCGATACTCGTGATCGATGCGTCGCAACCATGTCCTCAACCACAAACGCGAGAACACTTTATGGCGCTGGACATTATAGGTGTTCGGAGACTAATAATTGTCCAAAATAAGGTAGATATAGTACCCCGCGAACAGGCGCTGGAGAATTACAAGCAAATAAAGGAATTCGTGGCGGGAACATGGGCCGAAGACGCGCCAATAATTCCGGTGTCAGCATTACACAAAGTAAACATAGACGTTGTTGTGGAGGCCATTGAAAAATTCATTCCCACATTAAAACGAGATCCAACAAAGCCTCCACGAATGCTCATTGCAAGATCCTTTGATGTTAACAAACCAGGTACGCCGCCTGACAAGCTAGTAGGCGGAGTAATAGGAGGAAGCATAGTCCAAGGAAAGTTTAAAGTCGGCGATGAAATAGAAATCCGTCCAGGTACTCCAATAATAGAGCGTGACAGAAAGGGAAGAGTAAGGAGAATAGAATATAGGCCACTTTTCACGGGAATTGCAAGCCTTAAATCGGGCAATGTTGAACTGAAGGAAGCCTATCCAGGAGGCCTGATAGGGATAGGAACCTATCTCGACCCCTCCCTGACAAAGAGCGATGCTCTACGAGGCAACGTAGCTGGTAAACCTGGTACTCTACCTCCTGTCTGGGAAGAAATTGAGATGGAAGCCTTTCTTCTTGAAAGAGTTGTAGGAACACCAGAGCTTCGGAAGGCTGAACCCATTCGTTTCGGGGAAAGGCTTGCCATAAACGTTGGAACTGCAGCATCTTTAGGAGAGGTGATTGACATCAAGGGGAATGTCATTAGATTGAAGCTACGAGTGCCTATATGCGCGGAAAAGGGTGTAAGAATAGCTTTAAGTAGGCAAATTCTTGGTAGATGGAGGCTTATTGGATACGGAGTACTCCTAGGTTAATAAATATCTTTTAAAAGCCCTTGTACGAACGGTCGGCTCAGACGTGTCATCAAACATCATAGTTCAGCTTTGGAGTCAGTCCTCATTGCCAATTATCTAATGGTCGCAAGGATAAATAAACCTTTGAGATGAATTCCCTAAAATACTTACTCTCGTGTTCGGGATTAACGGTGTGCATTTATTAATCGTATCGAAGACATCTGAAATGGTAAAATTTTAAAATAGAGGTTTAAAAGAGTACTTGGAGACTTAGTGGAGGTGTAAATGGTTGAGTGAAGGTGTAACGAAGCCCATAGTCCCCCCACCCGAACCTATAGTGAAAACGCCATTGCTTCGAAGATTTGGAGGAGTTGCTCCAAGACCCTTGAAGATAGGTAGAGGCTACTCTCTAGGTGAGGTCAAGGCCTTAGGTCTTTCTGAAAAGGAGGCTAGAATGCTTGGAATATATGTTGATGTCCGTCGAAAAACCGTGTACGAGGAGAATATCAAGAGGCTCGGCGAATGGCTGGAAAAAGTTAAGAAGGGTGAAATAGCTCCTCCTCAGCCGACGTTACCTAAGATTATTGTAGCAAAACGTAAGAAAAGTAGAGTATTCAGAGGCTTGACTTCCGCTGGTAAGAGGATGCGTGGACTTCTAAGAGTTGGTCTTAGAGAAACTCATAAGTATAAATGGAAGCGGAAGCAGAAGGAAAGGAGGATGAAGAAACGGCATGAAGCCAAGCGGGCAAAAGGAGGACACTAGCTCAAGAGCGCCTAGGAGAGTGAAAGTAGCGGAGGCAATATATCTTGTTTCTCCCCAATTAGTCGATAGAGAAGTTAAAGTTTATCCTACGCTTTCTCAAGCATTTAGACTGCTAGAGAACGACTGGGAAATTCAAGCCCTCTTAAGAATGTCCAATATAATGGCAGTTAATAGGTTAGGCTACAACGATCATGGTCCTGTGCATTCACGTATAGTTGCTGGAAGCAGCTTGATCATACATAGACTGCTACAGCAAGGAGGAATAGAGTTCTCTATAATTAAGGATGGCATTGGGAGTATTGAAGATTCGCTTCTCGTTACTCTTATGGGAGCCTACTTGCACGATGTAGGGAATGCCGTTCACAGAGTTCACCATAACTTACATGGCTGCTTTTTAGCGGCCCCAATTTTGGATAGGATCTTGTCCAAACTTTACAAGGATTCTACGAAAAGAACTTTACTTAAGCAAGAAATACTCCATGTAATCTTTTCTCACGATGAAGATGTTATGACCCTAAGCATCGAAGCAGGTATAGTTAAGGTTGCGGACGGTACCGATATGGCTGAGGGTAGAGCTAGAATGCCTTTCAGAAAGGGTAAGGTCGATATACACTCGCTTTCAGCGCTAGCTATTAAAAGCGTAAAAATAACTAAGGGGGATGCTAAGCCCATAAGAATCATTGTTGAGATGGAAAATGAAGCTGGTGTCTTCCAGATAGAGGAGGTCCTGGCAAAGAAGATAAGGACTTCAAGCATAGGTAGATTCCTTGAAGTTGTAGCACTGAAAGATGGGTTAGAGGTCAAGTACTACGATTTCTAACTACTCCATACCACTTCATCTTCCAGGCACGAAAGTGCTGACATTGCTTTATAATCTCAATGACCTCACAAATGTGAGAGAAATGTCGTGACCGTGTCAGTATAAATTAAATCCCTTAGTTTTCGATCAACTGCTACTCTTCAGTCACTATCAGTCCCCTTTCCTTCAAGAGGTCTATATAGCGAAGCACGTGGTCTTGCACTATCTTAGAGCCGCACTTGAAGCAGTAGTACTTTCCCCCTATTACAGCGATAACTCTCTTGCTTCCACACATGCAGCAGACGAATTCCCGTTTGTTTTCAGACATTCATAAACACCATAAGAGTGATGGATGAGATGATTCTTATAGCATACTTCTAATCGGAGGATAGCTTATAAATCTTATAGGTAATAATAGAGCATGAAGGAAACTCACTTTGAGCATTACCCAAAAAATTTAAAAGATGTTTGGCTTGGTTATTGGTCAAGTAAGGCTAACACTACCGGTGAAGAAACATATGTCAGTAAGGGAAAGAGGGGACAGTCCACTAAAACTTTTAATTAAAACGGTAAACAACAACATTCTTGTGAAACTCAAGGATGGAAGCGAGTTTATAGGAATATTGGAACAGTGTGATCCTACAATGAACCTAGTCCTAGGGGATGCGAAGGAAGTAAATGAGACAAATGGTGAACTTTTAGTAAACTATGGAAAGGTCTTTATTAGAGGGAGTAATATCCTCTTCATCGCTATTAATTCAGACAAGGTCACCTTTGAATGAGTATCAGTAATATTCTGTGCAGCTTTGATAGCAAAAGTTTTAAACTAATGATGATATGAGAGTACGGTGAGGCTATTGAGCGCTACTATTCTTGTGGAAAAGTTAGATCAGCCTCCGATGGAATCTCGTGAAGTTGAGCTTGTTGAGAGAAAGGGACTAGGGCATCCTGACTATATTGCTGATGCAATAGCGGAAGCGGTGAGTAGAGAGCTATGTAAGTGGTATATAGAGCACTTCGGAAGGATACTGCACCACAATGTCGATAAAGTTCTTGTTGTGGGAGGACAGGCCTGGAGGGTTTTTGGTAAGGGTGAAGTGCTTCATCCAATTAGCATAATAGTGTCAGGAAGAGTGACAACAGAAGTAAGGCATCCTGATGGAAGCGTTGAAATGATCCCGGTAGGGGGCATAATTTTATCGGCAGCTAAAAAATGGCTACGGGAGAATATAAGGTACTTGGATGTCGAGCGACATGTTATAGT